>ERZ842401.463-NODE-463-length-59183-cov-8.554813_pt1 | contig 59183 bp, 76 predicted proteins | sample MGYA00521270_ERZ842401 | MGnify/ENA primary metagenome ERZ842401 (study PRJEB31892, sample SAMEA3878208) | bioreactor metagenome | biome: Moose rumen | place: Sweden | collected 2011-10 | study: EMG produced TPA metagenomics assembly of the PRJEB12797 data set...
ACATCGACAATCCTTTATGGCGCAGATTATATCAGAATGTTTTCACGCTGTAAAGGCGTTATTTTTTTATGAGGCTTACAAGGTTTTAAAAAATATTTGGAAGTGATACAGTGAGAATACATTTAAGCGAACATTTTACATACAGAAAACTTTTAAGATTTGTGATGCCGTCAATCGCAATGGTAATTTTTACTTCGGTTTACAGCGTTGTTGACGGGCTATTTGTTTCAAGATTCGTTGGCAAAGTTTCATTTGCGGCAATAGGTATAGTTTATCCAATTTTGATGATATTGGGCGCGTTTGGCTCGATGATAGGCACGGGCGGCGCGGCGATTGTCGGAAAAACTTTGGGCGAAGGCGATAACGATAAAGCCAACGAAATTTTCTCAATGCTGATTTACACGATTTTAACTATTGGCGTAATTTTTACAGTGGCAGGATTTTTCCTGTTGCCGGAAATAATAAAATTGCTCGGAGCGGAGGGCGATTTATTAAATTATTCCGTGCTTTACGGGCGAATACTTTTAGTGGCGTTGCCGTTTTTTATAACAGAATTTGCATTTCAAAGTTTTTTCGTGACGGCGGAAAAGCCGCAACTTGGCTTGTACGTAACAGTTTTTGGCGGCGTAACAAATATTTTATTGGACGCGCTTTTCATAGTTGCATTTGGCTGGGGCTTGACAGGCGCGGCGGTTGCAACGGTTGCAGGTCAAGCGGCTTGTATCGCAGTAGAAATTTTTTACTTTGCGCGACAAAATGACAGTCTGCTTAAATTAACTCTAAAGACAAAGTTTTATGGCAAAATATTTTTAAAGTCCTGCGCGAATGGTTCTTCAGAAATTGTGAATACTTCGGCAATGTCAATCGTGGCGATGCTGTATAACTATCAGCTGATAAAATATTTGGGCGAAAACGGCGTGGCGGCTTACTGCGTGATTGAGTACGTTGCTTTCATTTTTGCGGCAATATTTTTTGGCTATGAGTTAGGCGTTTCACCGGCAGTAAGTTATCAATTTGGGGCGAAAGGTTACGCCGAATTAAAAAATTTATTGCGAAAAAGTTTTGTACTTGTAGGAGTGGCGGGCATTGTAATGTTTACCCTCGCGCAGATTTTAGCCGCGCCCTTTGCAAATATTTTTGTCGGTTACGATGAGGAACTTTTTAATTTGACTGTACACGCCTTTAAAATTCAAGCAGTTTCATTTTTATTTTTGGGATTCGCAAGTTTTGCATCGGCGTTTTTCACGGCGTTAAATAATGGCGTTTTATCTGCGGTAATTTCGTTTGTACGAACGTTTATATTTGAAATTGGTTGCGTAATGTTACTGCCGCTGATTTTCGGCGTAGATGGTATTTGGTACTCAATCATTGTTGCGGAAGTTGCGGCGTGTATTTTGGCGGTTATAATTCTGTACAAAAACAGAAAAAAATATCGCTACGCTTAATCAGGTTATAGGTGTTATCGGTTATGGAAAAGCTACGGGGAAAGGGAAGAACGGCGGTCACGGATGACCGCCGCGCCGCGCTTAACGCCGTGATGGCGTTATGTGCGGCAGTTTTTTCTTTTCTTTGCTAGGCGTTTCTTTTCTTTTTTTCAAAAATGAAAAGAAATGCCGTATTAGATAAAGTTATAAATTATCTGTAAAAAATAATTATTAAACACAGCCTAGAAATTTTCTAATTCTTGATATAAATTACTGGCGTTGGCTTTTAGTCGGCGTCTTTTTTAGTGGCGGTAGACTTTTATTTTGGCAAATGCTATAATATCAACGTTTTCAGAAATAAATGAGGTGAGACTTTGGAAGAATTTGAATACATGCACGGGAATATAGTTCCCGTAAAACTTGAACACGAAATGAAATTTTCTTACATAGATTATGCTATGTCTGTTATAGTTTCCCGCGCAATTCCTGACGTTAGGGACGGTTTAAAGCCGGTACACCGCCGAATTTTGTACGCAATGCAGGAAGCCGGAATGACTTCAACTAAACCTTATAAAAAGTCTGCGCGTATCGTCGGTGAAGTTTTGGGTAAATACCATCCGCACGGCGATTCTTCAGTTTATGATGCGATTGTAAGAATGGCGCAAGATTTTTCAATGCGTTATCAACTTGCAGACGGACACGGCAACTTTGGATCTGTTGATGGAGACCCTGCCGCCGCTATGCGTTATACTGAAGTTCGTATGTCGAAAATTTCCGAGCTGATGCTTGACGATATAGAAAAAGAAACCGTTGACTTTGTACCGAATTACGACGAATCTTTAAAAGAGCCGTCAGTTTTACCGGCGAAATTTCCACAGCTTTTAGTTAATGGCACTTCGGGAATTGCAGTAGGTATGGCTACGAATATTCCGCCGCACAATTTGAGCGAAGTTATCGACGCAACTTTGATGATGATTGATAATCCTGACGCTGAATTTGAAGAATTGATGGCAGTTATCAAAGGTCCGGATTTTCCAACTGCCGCACAAATTATCGGCGAAAATGGAATTTACGAGGCGTACACTTCAGGGCGCGGCTCAATTTTAATGCGGGCTAAAACTGAAATTGAAACACGCGCCAACGGCAAGCCCAGAATAGTTGTTACTGAATTGCCGTATCAAGTGAACAAGGCGCGGCTGATTGAAAAAATCGCCGAACTTGTAAGAGAAAAAACTATCGAAGGTATTACAGACCTGCGCGATGAATCAGATAGAGACGGTATGCGAATTGTTATGGATTTGCGAAAAGACGTAAACCCGCAAATAGTTTTGAATCTGCTTTTCAAACATACGCAAATGCAAGATACTTTCGGCGTTATAATGCTTGCACTTGTTGACGGTTCGCCGCAAGTTTTAAACCTGAAACAAATTCTGAATCTGTACATTAAACATCAGAAAGAAATTATCACACGCCGCACAAAATTTGAGTTGGATAAAGCGAAGGCACGCGCTCATATTTTGGAAGGTTTAACAAAGGCGATTGAAAATCTTGACGCGGTTATTTCAACAATTCGCCAAAGTGAAAGTACAAATTCTGCAAAAACTGATTTAATTGAAAAATTTGAGTTTACCGAAATTCAAGCGCAGGCAATTTTAGATTTACGCCTTCAAAAATTAACAGGGCTTGAACGTGAGAAAATCGAAACTGAATATAAAGAAATTCTCGCGCAGATTGAACGCCTTACTGAAATTTTGGGCGATGAAAATAAAATTCTGGAAATTATTAAAAACGAACTTACCGCCGTTAAAGAAAAATTCGGCGATAAAAGACGCACTGAAATTGTTGTCGATAAACCTTTGAAAAAATTTTCTGAAGAAGATTTAATTCACGATGAAAACGTTGTAATAACTTTGACGCGCGGCGGCTACGTTAAAAGAATTGGCTTGGATACGTACAAAAACCAACGGCGCGGCGGCGTTGGAATTACCGGAATGGGTACGAAGGCTGAAGATGTTGTTGAACATATTTTAATAACGACAAATCATCAGACAGTTTTATTTTTCACGAATCGCGGAAGAGTTTACCCGCTGAAAGCTCATCACGTTGTTGAAACTAGCCGCACGGCTAAGGGCGTTCATATCAATAATTTAATTCCAATGGAAGGCGACGAAAGAATTACCGCGCTGATTAAAGTTCGTGACTACGACCCAACTAAATATTTTTTCATGGCAACTAAAAAAGGTATTGTCAAGAAAACTCAACTTTCAGAATTTAGCTCCATGCCTAAACGCGGAATTATCGCCATTAAACTTACCAAAGACGATGAACTTATTGGCGTAAAATTTACCGAAGGCGAACAAAATATAATGCTCGGCACGGCTGAAGGCAAGGCGATTATTTTTGCTGAAGAGGAAGTCCGCGCCATTGGAAGAGCTGGGCAAGGCGTCATTGGTATTAAACTCAAAAAAGGCGATTATGTTGTTGGAATGGACAAACTTAGCAAAGGCACGGACGTTTTAACTGTAAGTGAAAATGGATTCGGCAAACGCACTCCAACTTCAGAATTTCGCCCGCAAGGTCGCGGCGGCTTAGGTATTATCAATATGAAAGTAACTGAAAAAACCGGCAAAGTTGTCGGTATAAAAATCGTCAATCCTGAACAGGAACTTTTATTGATAACTACTGAAGGGCTTGTAATTCGCACAGATATTTCTGATATTTCGGTTGTCGGCAGAAACGCGCAGGGCGTTATTTTAATGCGCACAAAAGACGATGATAAAATTGCTGCGCTTGCAACCGTAACTTTGAAAACTGATCAATAAAAAATTTTTTGAAAGTGTGACGCGATGAAATATTTTTATTCAGAGATTGACGAAATTACTTTGACTTTCGGCGATATTCATTTTAATTCTTACGGTATGGAATATATCAGAATTTATTTTGAAAGACCGAATGACAGCGGCTTTGATTTTCTGGAATCGAATTTGCCCGCGTTGGAAATTAAAAAATCTTTCGGTTTTAATGACGAAGAAATAAAGAATCTTTTGGAATACGCACGGAATAACGCTTTTTTAATTTGGGAAATTGCCCGCGAAAATGAAAAAGGAGCAGAAAATTTTGCCGCAAATATGTAAATTTCTTGGATATTTAATTTTTTTCTGGTCACGTGAAACGGGCGAACCTATACACGTTCACGTTTGCAAAGGCAAGCCGTCCAAAGACGCAACCAAAATTTGGATTGAAGATGAGCCGCGTTTGGAACACAACAAAAGTAAAATTCCTGCGAAAGATTTAAATAAAATTATGCAATGGCTTTCTGCCAATAAGAATTTGATAATTGACAAATGGAACGAGCATTTTGAGGAGTGATTTTATTGAGCGATTTAACTTTGGAAAAATCGAAAGAAATTTTGAAAAAGCATACAACCGAAACGCACTTATTCACACACGCGGCGGCAGTTAGCGCGGCAATGGAGGCAATGGCTGAACATTTCGGCGAAGATAAAGAGCATTGGGCGGCTATTGGCTACTTGCACGACGTAGACTTTGAAAAATTTCCCGAAGAACATTGCGAACACGTGCGGGAACTTTTGGAGCCGGAAGGCGTTTCAAATGAAGATATTGATACAATAATTTCGCACGGTTACGGCTTACGTAACGTTGCAATTAAACCTTCGACGAATTGTCAAAAATCTTTGTACGCGGTTGACGAATTAACGGGAATTGTACATGCGTATTCTTTAATGCGTCCTGAAAAATTCGACGGTATGAGCGTTAAAAGTTTGAAAAAAAAATTCAAAGATAAACGATTTGCCGCAAAGTGCAACCGTGAAATTATTTCAAAAGGCGTTGAAGATTTGGGAATGACGCTTGATGAAGTTATGGAAATTTGTATTAAAGGAATGGCGGCACACGCTGACGAATTTTGAAAAATTTTCTAAATTCATATATAAATCAGTTTAATCAGCTATAATAACAAATGTTTTTAAATAATAGAAAGGTGTGGTTTAATTGAAGTTGTTGAGGACTCTGGTAATGGTGATGATGATTTTTGCCGTTAATTCCGTGACGTTTGCGTCGGGCGCATTTAGGATGGGAGATCAAGGCGCGGAAGTCGCAGAAATACAAGGTTACCTTATCCGGCTCGGCTATGATGTCATGGCTGACGGCGATTTTGGTCCTTCAACTGTGGATGCAGTAAAAGATTTTCAGAAATCTCAAGGTCTTAAAGAAAATGGTATGGTTGACGAAAATACCTATCGCGTATTGGTTGGACGTGAAATGCCTGAAGTGAGTCGCGGTACGTCTTCAATGGCACGCCGCCTTATAAGTATTGCAATGCAGTATATGGGTACGCCCTATGTTTTCGGCGGAAATTCTTTGTACTACGGTATTGACTGCTCGGCTTATACTCAACAAATTTACGCGCAGATAGGAATTAATTTGCCGCGCACTGCAGATTATCAATATGAAGTTGGTACTCCAATTTCACGCAATGAACTTTTGCCGGGCGATGAAGTTTTCTTTACAACTTACACTTACGGCGCGTCACATTGCGGGATTTATCTTGGAGACGGCAATTTCATTCATGCAAGCTCAAGTCGCGGCGTTACAATTTCTTCACTCCATGAAAGTTATTATAACGCCCGTTACATTGGCGCGCGCAGAATGTTTTAATTTCAATGAAATTTTATAAAAATATTTTTTCGCCTGAAGAATTTAATTTTTGGGCGAAATTTTTTTTATCTAAATAAAATTTCTCAATTTAATTTTTACTTTTTCGTTATTTTGAATGTACTTTCTTTCTTTGGTGCAAAGAAAGGAAAGTACCAAAGAAAGAAACAGCTGCACATATCGCCATCACGGCGATAAGCGCAGCGGGCGCACGTCCTTGTGCGCCCATTCTACAGATTTTTAATTTTCACTATTGATTAATTTTGTAAAATTTTTTTATGTTGGAAGGAGAATTTTTTATGAAGTTACGAAAAGCAGTAATACCGGCAGCAGGACTCGGCACAAGATTTTTACCGGCAACTAAGGCGCAACCAAAAGAAATGTTGCCAATAGTTGATAAGCCGACCATTCAATACATAATCGAAGAGGCGGCAAGCGCGGGCGTCGAAGATATTATAATTGTTACGGGACGCAGTAAGCGTTCAATCGAAGATCATTTTGACCGCTCAATAGAATTGGAAATGGAATTGGAAAAAGCCGGTAAATCCGACTGGCTGGAAATGGTTAAATCCATTTCAGAAATTGCGAACATTCATTTTATACGGCAGAAACAACCGCTGGGATTGGGACACGCGGTATTGACGGCAAGTCATTTTATTGGCGATGAACCTTTTGCAGTTTTATTGGGCGATGATGTTGTAGTTTCAAAAAAGCCGGTACTTCAGCAAATGGTTGAGGTTTTCAGCGAATACAAAACTTCAATTCTCGGCGTACAGGAAGTTTCGCCGGACGCGGTTAGCCGTTACGGAATTGTTGACTGTCGCCACGTTGATAACGACGTTTATAAAGTTCGTGATTTAATCGAAAAGCCGAAAAAAGAAGACGCGCCAAGCAATATCGCAATTTTGGGGCGGTACATTTTAACGCCAATAATTTTTAAATATTTGGAAACTCAAACGCCGGGCGCGGGCGGCGAAATTCAACTTACCGACGCTTTAAAAAGATTGTCGAAAGATGAGGCAATGTACGCCTACATTTTCAAAGGGCATCGCTACGACGTTGGAACAAAAATAGGATTCCTGCAAGCAAACATTGAATTTGCATTGAGGAACCCTGAAACGGCTGAAGACTTGAAAAAATATTTGGCTGAATTAAATGAAAATATGGCTGAAATGTTGGCTTACGATTGAGAAATTTTTTTAAGCAACGCGTCGCAAGCGCGGGAAATATCTTTGTAAGTAATATCGTATTTGTCGGTATAATACGGGTCGTCAACGTCCCTATTTTCGCCGCAAAAACTCATCATCAGAAAAATTTTATTGTCGGGGTCGCCTCCGGCAATATTTTTTATATCCCAAATGTTTTCGCTGTCCATTCCAATAATCATATCGCAATTTTTATAATCTGCGCGAGTAAACTTTTTTGAAATTCTGCGATTGTCGAAAGGTATTCCGTGCTTTTTGAGTTCGTAACAAGTACTGCTGTGAATAGGCGAAAACTGATCAGCAAAAGTGCCGCGCGATTCAACAAAAATTTTATCTGACAATCCGGCTTTTTCGATTAAATCTTTCATAACGTATTCTGCCATTGGCGAGCGGCAAATATTTCCCATACATACAAAATTAATATTCATAATCAGCCCCCTTGTTAATCATTCTGTTAGAAAGTGCATCTTCTTCTGTTCGCAAAGTATTAGCTTGAGTTTTTTTAATTTCGGCAGATTTTGAAGTTGCCGCGTCTTTATCAGTCATCCACTGTGCAAAGTCTTCAGCAGAGCCAATTTCCAGATCGCAAATTTTCATTCGCAAATTTTGAAGCGTCCTTGCACTTGGAGGAACTTCCAACTTTGAAAGCTCCTGCTTGCGTTCTTCCCAATCTTTTTTAACAACGTCAAGCATCAGCGTTTTCAATTCTTCACGAATATTATCTTGCCCTAAAGTTCCACTTTCCAAAATTTCTCTATATTTTTCTTCGGCGTCTAAAATAATTTCGTCGTGGCGGGAAATAATTTCTGCGGACTGTTCAAGATATTTATCAAGTTGAACGCGGCGCACGGCTTTTAACTTGATGACGAATTCTTGAAAATTTTGAATGCTGACAATTTGCCATTCGTCATTTGAATTGCGGCGCAAAATTACATTGAAAATAAAGTCCTGTGCAAGTTCCTCTTGATAAACTATAACTTTTGCGGCGGCTTCGTTTGAATTTTTGGGATTAATCGCCACAACTTCAACGCCACGATATTTAAATTTGTCAAGCCCCGTCCGTTCCAAAAGTGTTTTAATACTGGCGTTTTCTTCTTTATTAAAATTGCCGGTTTCAATATATGAATCAATCGCCGCCTTCAAACTTAAAAGTAGCGGCTCGCGTAGCATTTCAGCAAAATTTCTAACTGCTGCCTTTTCATCTTCAGTTTGATCCGCGTCCGTCACGCCTTCAACAATGCTACTATAGCTGTCATCCAAAATACTTTCCAGATTGACGACTTTATAAAAATCCGCCTTGTTGTGATTTTCAACGGCTTTTTCAACAGTTTTAATCGCGTAATTTGGCGTATCTTTGCCGGAAATTAAAAGGTTGTAGCCGCCACAGGCAATAGCTAACGCGGCAATTCCGGAAACAATGCCCAATTTTAATTTTCTATCCAATAATAACTCCCCTTGACAAAAAATAATGCAGGTATATTCGGCGAAAATTAATTTTCTTCCTGCAAAAAAATTGAGAGCTTCCGCTCCCGCTCATCTAATCAAATTATTTTCTATCAAATAATTTATAAAGCTGCTGAAAATCTTTTTGTTGCGTTCCTGAATTTCAGATTCATTAAAATCTTTGTAAGTCTCTGCAAGTTTTAAAATTTCCAAATTGAAACTGGGCAAATCATTTTTTTTGCCGGTTTTACCGAGATAATATTTTTTCTTATCGCCAAAACGATAATCTGACGCGCGAATATTTATACGCTTTTCAAGTAAAATTTTGTTCCCCAAAAGTTCAATTTTTTCTTCGTCTTTAAGCGGCTCATCTTCATTGCGCTTTTTGGCGTAAATGTGTTCAATTTCCAATTTTGTATCAAGCGGCGGCAATTCTTGATTTTCATTTTGAAAAAGCCACCATACCAACATTGCGCGGGTAATTGGCTTTGTATTTGAAAATTTTGTTGAATCAAGTTGATATTCAAAGTACGTTCGATTTTGTCTATAAAATTTAAAATTTAACTCGTTGCCGTTTAAAATATTTTGAAATTCTAAGAAAAACGGGCGGCGAATTGACTGGACGCCGGGTTGAGCTATTGCCTGCATTAAAAGCATTGCCGTTATTTTATCCAAAAATTTATAAAAATTTTCTTCGTCCAATCTGTTTTTTTCATCACGGTTGCCAATAAAATAAATCGAAACAATATTTTCCCAAAGTGAATACGGCGAATAATTCAATACATAAAATCTTTTCAAAATTCTTTGAGAAAATCTTTCTTCATTGCGATTGAAAACATCATTCCAAAAATCGGCAAGCTCCATCAAGTCTTCAAAAGTTTTTTCGGATTTTAAAATTTCGTAATTATTTTTTTCGTAATAGACACGCAAGCCGGAAAAAGTATCGCTTTTAGTTCCTGACATTGCCCGCAAATAGTACGTGTACTTCATAAATAAATCATCTGCCGGAGTACCTCTGCGCGGGTGGAAATTATCATTGCAAATTTTTTCCAACTTTTTCCAACGTCTTACAAAATCATCTTTCGCCGGTTTACCTTGCGTTTTAAAAAATTTATAAAATTGCGCCTTGAAAATATCAGAATCTGAAAGCGGTCTGCCTCTGTCATTCAGCGTTGTAAAAATTCTCAACGCCGTATTTTGCGAATTGGCTTCAATTGGAAGGATTATGCAATTTTTTAAAATTCTTTTCGGAAAATAGGAAAAATCATCAGGTTGATCATTTTTAAAACCGTCGATTTTTTTCTGGAAATAACGATAATTTTTTGAATAAAGACTTTTATTGCCCTTCGTTGCCGTTCCATTTTTAATGATTGATTTTAATTCGGTAATATTTTCGTCGGTTGCAACTTCGGATTCAATTTTGAGGCGGTTTTCATCAGGGTTATCATCTTCATCAATGTACCAAATACATTCAGCGATTAAATCTTTTATTTTAGATTTATTGTCTGACATGGCGGCATAAAAAGCCCGCAACAAAAGTATCAAGGTAACTAAGCGTTGTTGCCCGTCGATAACTTCATTTTGCTCACAATCATTTTTAAAAGTTACAATCGTACCCAAAAAATATTCATCTTTATCGGGATTAAAATTTCTGTCCGCCGGAAAAGCGAATGTATATAAATCTTCCCAAAGAGTTTCACATTCATCTTGCTCCCAAGAATAAGGACGCTGATAATCAGGAATAAGAAAATTTACCCCGCGTTCTGAAAAAATGTCGTGAATACTTTTTTTTGAAATGTTTAAATCTGACATAAATTTCTCCTTTCAAAAAGTTTTTTTTCTGCGCGTTGAAAAATTTTCCTTCACAAAAAAAGCCGGAAGTTATCAAACTCCCGACCGTAAAAGGTTTCAATATTTAAATTTAATCAGCTGTCAGATTCTTTACCGCTGATAATTTTTGAAATTCTATTAAAAGCCTCGCGGTTATTTTCACCGTGAATCGTAAGCACCAAAGATTTATCCGCCGTTATCGCCAAATTTACAAGCGAAAGGATGCTGTCAGACGTGCCGGACTTTGTACCAGATGCAATTTCGATAAGGCAGCCGGTATCTTCGGCAACTTTGACAATTTGAGCGCACTCACGGAAGCAAAGTTTAATTTTCGATACAAGAATGAATGAAACGACAGCCGGAATTTTTTCAGCCGCTTTTTCAACAGTTTTCTTAGTTTTTTTAGCCAAAGACATCGCCTCCTTGTTGGTGGTAATTGTATTTATATTTTTAACTTTCGTTTTAGTTTTCAAATTAGATTTCATTTTAAAAACTCCTTTCAGAGGATTTACCGCCGCCACTTCCCTGTGACGGTTAAATTTTAACTTTTTTTCATATTTACGTCAACCGGCAATTATTATTGTTTTGGAAAAAATTTATTCGTATTCGGCAGGAATTTCCTTTTTATTTTCAGATTCGGCAAAAAATATTGTAAACTAACGAAGCATAAATTATAATAATGAAGATTTTATTTTAATGGAGATTGACAGATGAAAGGCTTTTTATCAAGATTTTTTCCGGAATTGTGTGCTGCTGTGGTTGCGGGAGTAATTTTATATTTCGCGCAGGGATATTTAGATTCTCCGCATAAAACAGCCGAAGAATATTTTATAAGCGGAAATGAAAAAATGGACGCCCAAAATTATGAAGATGCTATTTTAGATTATACATCCGCAATTCAGTTAAATCCTAAATATATGGAGGCATATTGGAAACGTGCAGAAAGTAATTTCAATTTAAAAAGTTATGAATCGGCTATTTCAGATTATAATCAAGCAATAAAGTTGGGTTTGCACGAAGCGTCCGCCTATAATAATCGGGGCGATTGCCATGCTTTTTTAAATAATTATGATAAAGCTGTTGAAGATTTTACTCAAGCAATGAAATTGGGTTCCAATGATTCTGTTACCTATACTTCACGCGGTATCGCTTGCTATCAACTAGGTAATTATGAACAAGCTGTCGAAGATTTTAACGCTACAATTTCTTTGGGATGGAAGGACGATATAATTTATAATTTTCTTGGATTATCATATTTTCATTTAAAAAATTATGAACAAGCAATTATAAATTTTGAAAATGCCATTGCGCTTGGCAAAAACAAAGATGAATATCTTTACAGATGTTTAGGCAATTCCTATTATTATTTAGGAAAGTATTCTCAAGCTATCGAAAGTTACAGTAAAATTATTGAATTTAACCCAAACTATGATATTGCCTACAATAATCGCGGTCTTTGTTACGCCACTTTAGAAAAATATGATGAGGCTTTGCAAGATTATTCAAAAGCTATTGAATTAAATCCTAATAATACGCTTGCATATGGTAATAGAGCTGAAATTTATTTAAAATTTAACGAAAACGAAAAAGCTGCCGAAGATTTAAAAAAAGCCAAAGAAATTGCCAATCGTCAATAAGATATTAACATTTTTCTTTTCTTGACGTGAAACTTTGCAGGAAATATAATAATGCAGAATTTTGGAGGTGGGAATTGTAATGGACGAAGATTATCAAAAAACTGAAGAGGAACGAATAGCCGAACAAAAAGCCGTTGCGTTAAAGTACGATATGCAAAAAGACACTGCGCCGCGCGTCATTGCCAAAGGTAAAGGACATGTGGCGGAACATATTTTGGCAACGGCTCAACAAAATTCAATTCCCGTGTACCAAAATAAAACGCTTGTCAATATGTTGATGGCTTTGGAAATTGACAGAGAAATTCCGCCGGAGCTTTATAAAGCTATTGCTGAAGTTATGGCGTATGTTTACCAAATGGACAAAGAAAAAGGACGCGCTAACGCGGCACAAGCTTTACAACGCAGCCGCCGACCTTTGATATAGGGACTAATGGCTAGGGATTTTTCCCTAATCCCTAACTCCTAATCCCTAGTCCCTAGAATGAGCGACCGAAGGGAGCGAATGACTTGCCTATTTATAACGCGCAGATTTTAGAAATAGATGCGGCAGAAACTCGCCGTTACGCCGGTTTAAAAAAAGCCGCCAACTTCGACGAAAAAAATATTTTGGACGCCTGCGAAGAGGCACTTTTACTTTTGGAAGTGCGCGGGATTTATAAAATTTACGATTATGACTGCGAAAAGCACATTGTAAAATCTGCGCCGGAATTTGAAATTTTGGGCAATTCGATTATCAAACATTTGGCGGGCTGTGAAAAAGTTGCGTGCATTGCGGTAACAGTTGGCGAAAACATTGAGCGGGAAGTTACAAAAAAATTCGACGCAGGAAATTATGTATCGTCGGTACTTTTGGACGCCGCCGCCACTGCCGCCGTTGAACAAGCTGCTGACGAATTGGAAAAAGCCATTAACCGCGTTGTTGCCAAAGAAAGTTTAAAAATGCGTTGGCGATTCAGTCCCGGTTACGGCGATTGGCAACTTGAAAATCAGAAAAAATTTTTTTATGTTACAGGTGCGCCTGAAATTGGAATGAATCTGACAGAATCGTTAATGCTTGTACCGCGTAAATCTGTTACGGCGATTATTGGACTGGAAAAAATTATTTCTAACGATAAAAATCAAAAACACAAAAAATCCTGCGCGAATTGCGGGAAAATAAATTGTCTTGCTAGGAGCTGATAATTTGAAGAAATTTGAAAAATGGCAAGGTTGCGGCAACGATTTTATAATAATTAACAGCATCCATACCGGAAAAATTGACGACGCCGAAAAAATTATAAAACTTTGTGACAGACATTTTGGAATTGGCGCGGACGGCGTGATTTATGTTTTGCCGTCTGAAGTTGCGGACGCTCGTATGAGAATTTTCAATGCTGACGGTTCAGAGCCGGAAATGTGCGGCAATGGTATTCGTTGTTTCACAAAATTTTTACTCGGCAACAAGTCTGACAGTTTGACAGTTGAAACGGGCGCGGGCGTTTTAACCGTGCAACTTAAAAATAATTTGGTTACGGTTGATATGGGCGAACCAATTTTGACGGCTGAAAAAATTCCAGTAACTTTCGACAAAGAAAAAGTTATCGCTGAACCGTTGCAAGTTGACGGCGAAAATTTTAAAATTACCTGCGTTTCAATGGGAAATCCTCATTGCGTCGTTTTCGTTGACGATTTATCTAAAATCAATCTTGAAAAAATTGGATCGCAATTTGAAAATCATAAAATTTTCCCGCGCCGTACAAATACTGAATTTGTGGAAGTTATCAGCCGGAATGAATTAAAAATGCGCGTTTGGGAACGTGGCAGCGGTATAACTTTGGCTTGCGGCACGGGTACTTGTGCAACGGTTGTAGCGGCGAATTTAAATAATTTGGCTGACAGGTCGGCAACTGTCCACCTTGACGGCGGCGATTTAAAAATTGAATGGGGCGCAGATAATCACGTTTATATGACGGGCGCGGCTGAAAAAGTTTTTGACGGAATTATTTAAGGCAGGTTATGAAATGCAAAAAGGTTTATTGGTTGTAATTTCCGGTGCAAGCGGCACGGGCAAAGGTACTGTTTGCAAAAAATTGTTGGCAGAATCTGAAAAAATATTTTATTCCATTTCGGCTACGACGCGGCAACCTCGCGCAGGTGAAACTGACGGCGTAGAATATTTTTTTGTGACGGTGGAAGAATTTAAAAATTGGATAGCTGAAGATAAATTTTTGGAATACGCCGAAGTTTACGGCAATTTTTACGGTACACCAATTCATAAAATCGAAGAAAGATTAAATCGCGGCGAAGACGTTTTACTTGAAATTGACATTCAAGGCGCGTTGAACGTAATGAAAAAACGTCCCGACGGCGTTTATATTTTTCTGTTGCCGCCGTCATTGGAGGAATTAAAAAACCGAATTAAAGGGCGCGGCAGTGAATCGCCTGAAACTTTTGAACGTCGTTTTCAATCTGCAACGAATGAAATTGCAACGGGCAAAAAATATCAGTACGTTGTAGTTAATGACACGGTTGACGCGGCTGTAGAAAAAATTAAATCGATACTTGCCGCCGAACGTTGCAAAGTTAATCGCAACGAAAATCTTTTTGAAAAATTGTTAGGAGATGTAATTTAAATTGAGCACATTTATTCCGAGCATGGTAAATCCTTCAACAGATGAAATGGTAAAACGCACGCACAGCCGCTATACGCTTGTTGTATTGGCATCGAAACGTGCGCGGCAACTTTTGGCGGGTGAACCTTGCCACGTCGAAAATCCGGCAAATAAATTCGTTACAAACGCAATGGAAGAAATTTACGAAGGTAAAATTTCCTACTCAATGAACGGGGAAGCTACAGATGAATGAATTGAAAGACAAAAAAATTTTAATTGGAGTAACGGGCGGAATTGCGGCTTACAAAGTTGTTGAAGTTGTCAGCCGCCTTAAAAAATTGGGCGCAGAAGTAAAAGTTGTAATGACGCGTTCAGCCACAGAATTTATCGCCCCGCGCACTTTTCAAGAAATTACAAAAAATCCCGTGTCCGTCGAAATGTTTTCTGAAACGGTAAATTATCACGTTGAACACATTGCACTGGCGAATTTTGCGGACTTGGTTTTAATTGCTCCGGCAACTGCAAACTTTTTGGCGAAGGCGGCGCACGGTATAGCCGACGATCTTTTGACGACAATAATTTTGGCAACGCCCGCGCCTTTGATGATCGCGCCTGCAATGAATACTTTAATGTTGGAGCATCCCGCCACTAAAAATAATATCGAAATTCTAAAACAACGTGGCGCAAAAATTATCGACGCCGAAACAGGCTTGCTTGCTTGCGGTACAAGCGGCAAAGGCAGATTAGCCGAGCCGGAAAATATCTGCGCGGAAATTGTAAAATTCTTTGCTCCAAAAAATCTTGCCGGTAAAAAAATTTTGGTAACTGCCGGCGGTACAGTTGAGCCAATAGATCCCGTGCGATTTATCGGCAACCGTTCAAGCGGCAAAATGGGATATGAAATTGCAAAGGCGGCGCAATTTCACGGCGCGGAAGTTATTTTAATTTCCGGAAATGCAACCGTTGAGCCGCCCGCCAACGTAAAATTTATCAAAGTTGAAACGGCTGAACAAATGCGTACTGAAGTTTTGAAAGAATTTGATTCAGTAGACGCGGTTATAATGTCTGCCGCTGTTTCAGATTATCGCCCAAAAACTATTTATCCCCAAAAAATCAAGAAAAGCAATGAAAATCTGACGATTGAACTTGTGAAAAATCCTGACATTTTAAAAGAATTGGGACAACTCAAAAAAAATCAGTTGCTTGTAGGATTCGCCGCCGAAACTGCAAATATTATCTCATACGCCAAAGATAAAATAGACGAAAAGAATTTAGATTTTATTGTGGCAAATGACGTAACGCAGGAAGGCGCGGGCTTTTCAGTCGATACAAATATTGCGTCGATTATTACACGTGATGGCGAAATTGAAAATTGCCCTAAAATGTCAAAAACTGAACTTGCCGAAAAAATTATTTTGCGCGTTGCTGAAAGGTTATAAAAATGTCAGATATACTACACCAAAATATTTTAAATGACGTTTCCGGCGGAACGCTTTACGTTGCAAGCGGAAAAATCAATTATGCTAATCCTGCGGCAGAAAAAATTTTCAATAAAACTGCCGCTGAAATGTTAAATCAGCCGTTTGCAAAAATTTTTGTCGATTATGCCGAAAATGACGACTTCAACCAAATTATTATTGACGTTATTGAAGATTATTCTCGAACGCACGAAAATATCGTTCAGTATTTCGACGGCAAAAATTTTAAGTATTTGCACATGAAGACTTCGTATCTTCGCAATAAAACTGAAAAACTTGGAATTTTAATTTTGATTGATGATATTACCGAAGTTTTGAAATTGTGCGGCGTAGAATTGAGTTTGCAAAAAATTAAGGAACTTAACACGCAGTTGGAAACACGAACAAAATAGCGAAATTATCAAATTTGCAGGATTTTTTTTACAATCTGCCGAATAAGCCTAGAATATTTTTTTAGACTTAGGAAGGCAGATTTTTTTGGTATATTTGCTAAAATTCGGCGCAAGTTGGATACTGCCGCCCGGACTTTTTATTATATTGTTGGTGATTTTAACTTTTTATTTGTCACGGCTCAATTTTAAACTTTCGCTGATTGTAGGATTTTTTACGCTGATTTTTTATTTGATGTGTACAAGTTTCATAGCGGATAAAACAATGGGCTGGTTAGAGCAAAAATATTTTTCGCCAACGCAACCTGAATTGGAAAAAGCGGACGTTATAATAATGTTAGGCGGCGGCGCAATTCGTGATTCGCAAGACGTAGACGGCGAAGGTACACTTTGTGCAAGCCCTGCGAACAGACTTTTAACCGCCGTAAGACTTCAGAAAATGTTAAACTTGCCAATACTTTTAAGCGGCGGGCAAGTGTACAGCGACAGCGGCGCGGAGGCAATTATTGCGCTAAGAATTTTACAGACGCTTGAAGTACCGACCGAAAAAATTTTGCTTGAAACTAAAAGCGTAAACACCACGCAAAATGCAATTTTTTCCGCCGAAATTCTGCGCGAGAAAAATTTTCATAAACCAATACTAGTAACATCGGCGTTTCATATGCGCCGCGCCGTACTAAATTTTCAACAACAAGGCTTTGAAGTAATTCCCTGCCCAAGTGATTTTTTAGTGCCGCGTGAGCCACATCTACATTATACGAAATTTCGCCCGCAATCAGAGGCGTTATTGCTAAATGTGACGGTAATGCAGGAAATGTTACGCACGTTTGTTACCGAAAAATTTAAAGTGTGAGGTGTACGAGATGAGCGGTAAACTTATTGTTATAGAGGGAAGTGACGGCTCGGGTAAAGCCACGCAGACTACAAGGCTTTATGAACGTCTTCGCAATTTGCGCGTTAATGTTATGCGCGTTTCCTTCCCAAATTATGAAAGTGAATCATCTGCGCTAATCAGAATGTATTTGCGCGGCGATTTTGGCGGCAGACCTGAAGACGTGAATCCCTACGCCTCCGCTATGTTTTACGCAGTTGATCGTTTCGCAAGTTTTACGACGTGGAAAGATTTTTACAATGAAGGCGGAATTGTACTTGCTGACAGATACAGCGCGTCAAATGCCGCTCATCAAGCTGCGAAGTTTAGCCGTAAAGCTGACAGAGAAAAATTTTGGAATTGGCTTGAAGATTTAGAGTACAAAAAATTTCAACTGCCGCGCCCCACGCTTACAATTTTTTTGGAAATGCCGCCGGAAATTTCGGCAATGCTCCGCCAAAAACGCGGTAGAGTTGACTTGCATGAATCTGATATGAATTATATGCTGAAGTCTTATAAAACTTATGTTGAATTGGCGCAGAGATACGGCTGGAAAACTATTAAATGCGCTGAAAATAATTTCGCTAGAAGTGCTATTGACATCGAACAGGACGTTTTCAGACTTGTTGAAGAAATGCTCCTTAGTTAATTTATTGCAAAAAAATTGACACTTTATCTTGTCTAGTGCTAAAATTAATTTCGTTAGTAAAACTAGCACGACACAAGCCAAAGTGTCTTTGTAAATTTTAATCACAATTTTGGCTTATGTCAAGCACAAGCTAAAGGAGTGATTTAAATGGACGATAAGACAAGAGCGCGTACCAATAAAATTTACTATGAAAAATATTTGCCTGCTTTTCATGCTTTTATGATTTGTTATCCTTTAATCGATGACGATTTACAAGGTGAAATTTGGAAATGGATTTCTGGATATGAAGATTTATACCAAATTAGCAATTTTGGTAGAGTTAAAAGCTTTAAGGGAATTTCTCCTAGAATTTTGAGACCGTTCATTAACAAAAAAGGATACTTGACTATTGCATTACGCGGAAATAATAATAAAACTAAAAATTACTATGTTCATGTATTAGTTGCAAAAGCCTTTATTCCAAATCCTGAAAATAAAAATGAAGTAAATCATCTGGATGGCGTGAAATTTAATTGCTACGTCGATAATTTAGTTTGGTCAACACATTCAGAAAATATGAAACATTCTTATAGTGAAGGTTTACGTAACCCAAAAAATAAATTAACAGATGAACAAGTTCGTTATATCAGAAATGTTCATAAAAAAGGCGATTCTGTTTATGGTGCAAAACCATTGTCAAGAAAATTCAATGTCAGTGAGGCTTGCATAAGATTTATTATCAACGGCAAATCTTACAAAAATGTTAAATAGGAGGCGTTTAATTGCTGAAAGAAGTTTTAATCGTCGAAGGCAAAATGGACGTTATGGCGATAAATCGCGCAGTTGAGGCGGATTGTATCATTACAAACGGCTTTCATTTTAACAAAAAAACTTTGGCGAACATTGCGGCGGCGTACAAAAAGCGCGGGATTATTATTTTAACTGATCCTGACAGCGCAGGAGAAAACATCAGAGCATTTCTTACAAAAAGATTTCCCAACGCTAAGCATGCTTATATTCCAAAAGACGAGGCAACCGCTAACGATGATATTGGCGTGGAGCAAGCTAAACCTGAATCAATCAGAAAAGCACTTGCCAAAGTTCACACCTTGAATTTAAATCCACGCGCAGAATTTACGGCGGCTGAAATGTTGCAATTCGGTTTAAGCGGCGGCGCAGAAAGTTCAAAACTTCGTGATAAAATCGGCGCGGCGTTGGGTATCGGTTACGGCAATGTTAAAACTTTTGTAAAGCGGCTGAACAGTTACGGAATAACTCGCGCAGAATTTATGGAGGCTCTGGAAAATGTTACACCCCAAAATAGCTGACATTTCGGCAACACGTCACATTTTAAAAACTTTCGACTTGCGGGCGTCGAAAAAACTCGGACAGAATTTTTTAATAGATTCAAGCGTGGTACAAAAAATCGTAGACGCGGCAGAAATTTCAGCCGACGACGAAATTTTGGAAATTGGACCCGGAATTGGAACATTGACGCAAGGATTATTAGAGGCGGGCGCAAAAGTTACGGCGGTTGAAATTGATAAAAAATTGCCTGCCGTGTTAGAAAAAACTTTGGAAGGCTACGAAAATTTTAAATTGGTACAGGGCGATATTTTAAAAGTTGACATAGAAAAAATAATGCCGCCGAATTTCAAAGTAGTAGCAAATTTGCCGTATTACATTACGACGCAAATTTTGTTGACGCTCCTTGAAAAAAAATTGCCGGTAACAAAAATTGTAACAATGGTACAAAAAGAAGTTGCCGATCGAATGACAGCCGCGCCAAATTCAAAAATCTATGGCGCAATGACGGTGGCGGTACAATTTCGCGCAGATGTCAAAATTGCGTTTGAAGTGCCGCCGAGTGCATTTTTGCCGCGCCCTGAAGTTACAAGCGCGGTTGTAGTTTGTGACGTTAGAGAATCGCCTTTCAAAGTTGCCGACGAAGAATTTTTTATAAAAGTGGTACGCGCCGCCTTCGGACAACGTAGAAAAACTTTAGTAAATTCATTGTTAGGCGCGGGCTTTTTACGTGAAAAAATTTTATCTGCGTTGGAAGTTGCAAAAATTTTACCTGAACGCCGCGCAGAAACTTTATCAATCGAAGACTTTGTAAATTTAGCAAATTCGCTAAAATAAAAAAATCCCGCCTCAAGTGCGGGAAATTTTTTTTGGTAGTGGCTCGGCAATCAAGCCAATAATAGTAAAAAATCTTGAGCTACTTCAATGAAAGGTTCAGTTAATGAAACAATCAAAGACGCCACACTGAAACCGGCTTCAACATTTTCTTTAGCCACGAACGGCACACTTGCAACAGTTTTGCCGTTATATTTTAAAGTTGCCATTCCTACCGCGTCGCCAACTTTAATGCCGCCTTCAACGACTTTTGGCAAATCGTATTCAACTTTTAAATTTTGTCTGTATTCATCGCGCAAAAGTACATAATTTAAATCGTCTTCAAGTCCGACTTCAAGCGTTGCCTGTTCGCCGCCGCTTACGAAAACTTTTTTCTCGACGTTGTTTTTGTCAATTCCGTAAATCGAAGTAACGCGCTCAAATCCATAATCTAAAAGTGCTGTAGCGTCCTGAAAACGCGTTACGGCGTCTTCAGAGTGCATAACTATTGCAATTAATTCAATGTCGCCACGTTTTGCAGACGCCGCTAAACAACCGCCCGCCGCAAAAGTCCAGCCGGTTTTTAAACCGGTCGCGCCTTTGTACGTTCCCAAAAGTTTGTTCGTATTTTCAACTCTCACTGAATGATCCGAAGGTTGAAGCCAATGAATAGTTTCGCGTTGCGTCGCTACAATATCCCGAAAATCCCAATTATCCAAGCAGTACGCAGAAATTTTCGCCATATCCCGCGCCGTTGATAAATGTCTTTCATTCGGCAAGCCATTTGGATTTTCAAAATTTGTATCAGTGCAGCCAATTTCCCGCGCCTTTTCATTCATCAACAGAGAAAAATTTGAAACATTTCCTGAAACTGCCTCCGCAATGGCAACCGCGCCGCCATTATCTGAAACAAGCATCATCCCGCGCAAAAGTTCATCCGCCGAAATTACGTCATTTTCTTGCAACATCAATTCTGAATCTTCGGTATAGGCGGCAGTTTGCGAAATTCTGATTCTGTCTTCAGGCACAAGATATTCTAAGCCCAAAATACAAGTCATCATTTTCGTCATACTTGCAGGCGGACGGCGTACATCTGCATTTTTTTCGTAAATCACGCGCCCCGTTGTCGCCTCAATTAAAATTGCCGAATCTGCCGAAATTTCCAAATTTCTTTGCCGCGCTTGTACCGACGGACTTAAAATTAGTAAAAATGAAAATATAATTGCTAAAAATCGATACACCTCAATCACTCCTTTTTATATGAATTTTAACTGAAAATTTTCTGAACGTCAATATTGCAAGCGATTTTAACTTCAATTATAATAAAAAAAATTTTTAAGGAGTGATTTTTTTGGAAAGTGAAATTTCAAATACTGAAAAAGTTACAAAACGCGCTGTGCGAATAAAGCACGGGCGGCAGATTAAAAATTATATATTGCAAGGTCTGCAACTTTTAATTGGCGCAATAATCGCCTCAATAGGGTTGGAGCTTTTTTTAATACCGAATCAAGTTATTGACGGCGGAGTTGTCGGCTTGTCGATTATGGGGCATTTTATGTTTACCGGAATACCCTTTGGCGTTTTTCTCGTCGTGCTGAACATTCCGTTTCTGTACATTGGCTACAAGCACATTGGAAAAAATTTCGCCATTGCAACGGTTGTAGCGGTTATAATGTTGAGTTTTTGCTCGGAGTACGCGGCAACTTTTGAAAAAGTTACGAACGATCCATTTTTGGCGGCGATATTCGGCGGAATTATTGATGGTATTGGAGTTGGAATTATTATGCGTGCAGGTGGTTCACTGGACGGCACGGAAATTGTAGCAATTATTGCAGATAAGCACACGCCCTTTTCAGTCGGTGAAGTTGTTATGTTTATAAATCTTTTCATTTTGAGCGGCGCAGGCTTGCTTTTCGGCTGGGATAAGGCTATGTATTCGCTTGTAGCGTACTTTGTAATTGCGAAAATGATTGACGTTGTAACCAAAGGCTTTGATGAAACTTACGCGGTTATGATTGTTACAAAAGACCCAATCGAAGTTACGGACGAACTTAACAGGCAACTTGGACGCGGCGTAACGCTTTTACACGGGCAGGGCGGTTATACTAAATTGCCGAAAGAAATTTTGTATTGCGTTGTCAATCGCCTTGAAGTTACAAAAGTTAAAGAAATTGTGCTGTCAATGGACGAAAACGCCTTTGTTACAATCAATTCGGTTTATGACATTGTCGGCGGACGTTTCAAAACTAAGTCACATTAAAAAAATAGCGACGAACCTTTAACGGCTCGCCGCTTTTTTATTTCAAGAAAAATTTTCAAACATCAATTAAATTTTTAATTTTGTTGCGAATTTCTTCAGCTTTTAAATTAAGCGTTTCCATTTCGCCAATCAGCGCGGTATATTTTTTGGCAATTTCATTTTGAGTATCAAAGGAGACTTTTGGAATTTTTATTTGATTCAAATTTCTGGGATTGATAATTTTTGAAACGCCTCCGCTTGCCATTGCGTTTAACTGCATAATAATTTTGGAATTTTTAAGGCAAAGTAACAGCCAATTTGGATTTACAGCATCAGCAACTTTCAGCGCGTATAAATTGCCGGATATGAGAATTTTTTTGTTGTTATCGGGAATTATCGCAGATTTAAACGGCGAAATTTTAGAAATTACTATATCGCCTGCACTTACAAAGTTGTTTTTATACTTTGAATAGGCTTCTTCCTTAAGATACGTCAAATTTTGATTTATTCCGGTTTCAGTAATATCTTGAATGTTTAAAAATTGATAATCTGTAGGAACATCGCTTTTTATTCGGTTAAGTTCCTGCGGATTTATTTGTTGTGCACCGCGTTGAATAGTTTTAATAAAGTTTGAAAGATTTTCGCCTTCAAAATCAATTTTAGTTTCTATCAAGTAACGCGCAGGATATATAACGTAATTATTAGCTGCAATTCTATCGTTTGAAACTTCAATGCAATTTTCGGAGCCGGAATTATATTGTTTTAAAATTTCTTCCGTGTCATTATCATTGATATTTTGAAAAAAATCTTTCGCATCAAACATTTTTACGCAGGTATTATTTTCAGTGAATATAACTAAATTTCTTTGCAAGCCGTCATATTTACGCAAAGAAATAATTCCTGCAACTTTGCCGGATTCTATTAATTTTTTGCGAATATCTTTATCAGCCTCATTGACTAAAACATTTTCAGGCAAAATTGCTAAAGTAACGCCGCCGCGTTTTTGATTCAGAATACCGGCTAAAGTATAAGCCCATTCTCTGCAACAAATACGTTCGCAAAAATTATTCAATTCGTTGTTGACAATATCGCTTGAATTTAATCTGCCATATTTTGGATATACCAAAACTTTATCAGCCTGAATATCAAAAAGCTCTGATTCTAAAATTTCGCCAAATTTTACTTCAATTCGATTATCTACAACGGCTGAACGAATATTTCCCATATAAAGCGAATTTTGCGATTCACAACTGCCGCAGACTGAAATTTTTTCATTGTCAGCGACATGCATAGGAATTTTGAAAGTACCCGCGTTTACATGCAAAAATTTTTCGCCTTCCTTAATATCAAGTAAAGCTAATATCAGTTCAATTACGCCATCAGGCAAATCTTGAAATTCTCCGTGTTCCTCAATTCTTCTGCATTCCAATTCAAACAACGCCTTTACTAATTCTTTGCGCCTGTAAATTCTGCTCAACTCATCTACTGCCTTATGAAATTTTTCAAGCGTCTGCAGGAGTTTTTCTTGTGTCGATTCATTGATATTTTTATTGATGTAGTTTTCAGTTTCAACGAAACTTTCAAATTCAGAATACTTGTAGGCAAGAAACAACACCGCAATTTTATTTACAATGTTTAAATCTTCTCTATTCGCATTACAAAGGCGAATCATGGCGTCTCCAATTTCAAAGTCACGTACTGTTTGTACTTTAAATAAATTTTAAACCAAAGTTTTTTTATTCCAAAATAAAAAAGCCGCGTCAATTTTTTTGACACGACCAAATTTATTAATTTTCGGATTTTAAAAGTCGATTTTATTTCTCATAACTTTAATTGCGTTGACAATAGCTTTTCGATTTTCATTAATGGCGCGTTGTTCAATGATATGCTCAAAGTGCGACGGCATTAAATTGGTTGCGTTGTTGCGAATCCACGCGCGGAATTCTTTTGCGCCTTCGCCCGCTTGCAAATGTTCACGAATAAGCTCAACATTTTTTGTAACGACGGAAATAAAAGCGCGTTCCAATCCAATGGCGTTGATAACCGCCTTTGCGGTAATATCGCGCAGAATTTCTATATCAGCGTCAAGCGTTGCAACCATATCTTCCTTGCTCTGCATACGTTTAATTTTCCGCGCCATTTCGTGAAGTCCCTCAAGATTAAAATCTGTGTGAACTTCAGCGGCGGCGGTTTTATTCGGCGCGTAGGTGTTGATTAAATTTTCTATGGCTTGAGTGCGTTTGGCAGGTATAAAAGTTTTCCAGCTGTCATCATAGAAAAGATTTTCCAACTTGTTGCCGAGTTTGTCTTTGCCTTTAATTCGTGCGTCTGCTTGTACGTCAACTAAATTTATTCCGGCGGCGGTTACAGATTCAGCCCACTTTTTCAGCGGCAATGAATTTATATCCATTTGCACGGCGTCTTGATTGTCTTCAAAAATTCCGCGTAAAAAGTTTTCGTTGTCTTTTAAAGTTTTTGGATTTTGCGGCTTGCTGACAACTTCCGGCGCGGCGTCCAAACTTTCATGAACTAAAATTTTTGAAAAGAAACTCAAGCCCGCGTTGCTGACTTTTTCCAAATTCGTCATTGGCATATTGTAATAAACCGCCAAAGAAACCAATTCAGGGAAAGTAGCTTTAACTTTGTTGAGGCGTTCATCTTCTGCAAACGGCGTAGAAATTAAAGTTTGAATCAGCGTTGTAACAAATCTTTCGACGAGCGAATTAAAATTACAAATGGAGCCGTCTTGAATTAACATACCGTCGAAAAGTTTGTTGACAGATTTTTCAAGCGCGGCTTTGTGCGGCGTGCTGTCTTCCATTCCCATAATTTTAAGGAAAGATTCAACAAGCTCAATTCTTAAATCGTCTTGTTTCTGGATTGTCAATTTTGAGGCGTTCGTTACAATATTTTCGACAAATTTTTTGCCGAGTTTATCACGAACATTGCCGTTAATCGTTGTGGCGGGATAAATTCCGTCAGGATCAATCGCCAAACTGTACTCAATATCTTGAATTAAATTCTGCGTGTATTCGGCGTCAGACAGCGGATAAATATTTTCAATTTCGACTTTGAGCGCGTTTGTAAATGGCGCAGATTTAACAATTTCGCCCGTGTGCATTTTGGTAATTCTGTTGGATTCGTTTATAAATTTCGGCAACTTACTTTGAATATCCATTAAAATTTCCGCGCTGACGTCGGTATAATTTAATTCGCCGCTGTCGTAACGTTCAAGCAGATTATTTAAAACTTCCTGCGTTTTTGTAAGCGTGGATTCTGCGCGACGTTTGATAACTTCAAAGCGGGCGTTGTCATAATAATTTTGCATTTTTTTATGTAAAACTGAAACGCCGTCGCCGTCTGTAAGTTGCCATTCGTCAATAACGCGGCTTGCAATATCGCCCGCCATTAAACCTTGTTTTTCCAAAAATGCACGTGCTGAACCGCCAATAACATGATTATCAAGGGCAATTTGATATTTGTTGACAGATTCATTTTTCAGCGCGGCAAAATTATTTTTTGCAGTTTGAGCATCTGCGGCGCGGTCGATTTTATTTCCGAAGACAAAACATTTTGCGCTAAGTTTAATACCGTCGGCGTCTTGTCCTTTACGCAACATATCAAGTTGAGTACCCGTTAAATTTGGTCTGTCGCCAACATTTGTTACTAAAATAATTGCGTCGGCAGATTTTAACATTTCTTCGGTCTGGCGTTTGTGCAATTCTGTTGGAGAATCGAAGCCCGGCACGTCATATAAAACAAGGTGGCTCATTTCTGCAAGTTGCGTGGAGCGAATTGTAACACTTTTGACGGCGTAAGGATGCGGTTGACGAATTACGGATCCGTCGGGATTTTTGCCGCTCATTCCTGTAATATAAGTTTTAAATTCGTTAAATTCTTCGCCGCCCGTCCAATATTCCGCGCCAAATTGCATTGGAGCATGTCCTAAAAGCGGCAAAAGTTTTTGTTTGCCTTCAAGAATTGCTTTAATATCTTCGGCGGTTGTGCCGTTGTGTACCATAAAAATATTTTGGCGTTCGGGATCTGTTTCGACTGCCTGCCAATAATTTTTGAAGGCGTCAAGCGTCATTGTGAAAAAGTCCGCCGCGTCAGGATATTTCACGTCGTTTAACATTCGCTTGAAATTTTTGTTAAATTCTTCACGGCTGTAAAAATAAACTTCGGCAACGTCAGTATCGCCGCTGCGAATTTCGGTAGTTGTGTAAGTGCAACGCTCGGAATATTCCGGCAACACCATTGCTTTAATCAGCGCGTTACCTAAAGTACTTTTACCGGCTTTTTCAAGTCCAACAATCGCAACCGTAAATTCACGGCTGCTTAACTTTTTCAAAACAACTTTGTTAGCCGCTTGAAGTTTTTGCAATTCCTCGCGTTCGTTGCCTTGTACAACTAAGCCTTCTTTGTCAACTTCAAAAATTTCGCTGAAAGTGCGGTCGGCGTTTGAAAGTTTATCAATAAAATCTTGCTTGCTTTGTTCCCAACTGCTCATTTTCATTTCTCCTTTCAATTTGAAAAGATTTTAGCAGTTAGAATTTCGATTGTAAAGCAAAAGTATATTCTCAAATTTTGCAGGTTATACGGTATTAATGTCAGTGAGGAAAATTTTTATTGTAAATCCTAATTCTTGACATAAAGTGTTGCAACTTGTAAAATTGCCAAAAATGGAGGCGGTTTTTTTGTTGAAATATAAACGTGTCGTATTAAAATTAAGCGGCGAATCTTTAGCCGGTGAAAATGATTTTGGAATTAATACGCCTGTTGTTGAAAGTATTGCAAAGCAGGTTAAGGCGATTCACGACGCAAAATTGGAAGTTGCAATAGTTGTCGGCGGCGGGAACATTTGGCGCGGTTTAAGCGGTTCTGCAAAAGGTATGGATCGTGCGCAGGCTGATTATATGGGAATGTTGGCAACGATTATGAATGCGCTTGCTTTACAAGACGCGCTGGAAAAAATGCACGTGTTTACCCGTGTTCAAACTGCTATTGAAATGCGGGAAGTTGCTGAACCGTATATCAGACGCCGTGCAGTTCGTCATCTTGAAAAAGGACGCGTGGTAATTTTCGGCGGCGGTACAGGCAACCCGTATTTTTCCACAGATACAACCGCTGCATTACGTGCGGCTGAAGTTGAAGCGGACGTTATTTTAATGGCGAAAAAAGGCACTGACGGAATTTACGACAGCGACCCGAATAAAAATCCTGACGCCAAAAAGTTTGACACGTTGACATATATGGAAATTTTGAATCGTGAATTGCACGTTATGGACGCAACCGCCACAAGTCTTTGCATGGATAATAATATTCCGTTGGTTGTCTTCAATATCGACAATCACGAAAATATTTTGAAAGCCGCACTCGGCGAACAAATCGGTACAACCGTTACTCGATAGAAAATTAAGGGGGAAATTTTAATGACTACCGAAGTTATCAATTCTTCTGAAGACAAACTCAAAAAAAGTTTGGACGCGCTGAAAAAAGATTACGGCACACTTCGCGCAGGACGCGCCACGCCAAGTTTGCTGGATAAAGTTATGGTTGACTATTACGGCACGCCAACGCCGGTTAATCAAATGGCAAATGTTACAATTCCCGAGCCGCGTATCATTATGATTAAACCTTACGACAAAGGCTCACTCAAAGAAATTGAAAAAGCAATTCAAAAATCAGATTTGGGCTTGAATCCAAATTCTGACGGCGTGGCAATTCGTTTGACAATTCCGCAACCTACGCAGGAACGCCGTAAAGAATTAGTTAAAGTCGTCAACAAAAAGGCTGAAGAATGCAAAGTTGCAATGCGTAACATTCGCCGCGATGCCAACGAGGCAATTAAAAAACTTGAAAAAGACAAAAAAATTACCGAAGACGACCGCAAGGAAGGTCAAGATAAAGTTCAAAAACTTTTGGACAAATATATTAAACTCGTTGACAGCACGAAGGCTACCAAAGAAAAGGAAGTTATGGAAGTTTAAAAAATGACTAACGACGATTTACTAAATAAAGTCGATAAAAATAAATTGCCGCGCCACGTTGCAATTATTATGGATGGCAACGGGCGTTGGGCAAATGCACTGGGACTTTTGCGAAGTGCCGGACATACTGCCGGAGTTAAAACGCTGAAAAAAATTCTTACAACTGCGGTAAATCTGAAACTTGAAGCGTTGACGGTTTACGCTTTTTCCACAGAAAATTGGAAACGACCTCTTGCAGAGGTTGATTTTTTAATGCATTTATTTTCTGAATATCTGGAAAAAGAAAAACTTGAAATGCACCAAAATAACGTAAGAATCAGATTTTTGGGACGCACTGAAGATTTTTCGCCGCTGATTCAAAGTCAAATTCAAAGTGCGGTTGAACTTATGAAAAATAATACCGGCGTTAAATTCAACATTGCGGCGGATTATGGCGGACAAGATGAAATTGTTAGAGCGGCGCAGAAATTGGCGCGTAAAGTTTCAAATGGCGAAATTTCGGCTGAACAAATAACGGCAAATGTTTTTGAAGATGAGCTTGACACAGTTGGACAGCCGCCGGTAGATTTATTAATTCGTACCGGCGGAGATTTTCGTATTAGTAATTTTTTGTTATGGCAAGCGGCGTATGCTGAATTTTGGTTTACAAAAACTAATTTTCCGGAATTTACGCCGGAAGAATTTATTACCGCGCTGATAGATTTCAGCAAACGTGACAGACGTTTTGGCGGATTAGACGATAAAGATTAAAGGAAGTGGCTTTTTGGCTTTAAGAATTATAACTGGAATAATTGGAATAATTATTTCAGCGATTGTAATACAACTAGGCGGCGCACCGTTCGCAGGATTTGCAATATTGTTGGCGTTAATTGGATGGTACGAATATTACAGCGCGTTCACTCGTGCGAATATCGACACGTCATTTTTTTTGGGCGCGTTCGCCCTTATATTAATGTTATGTTGTGCGTGGCTCGGCAACATTGAAGAATTGCTTGCAGTTTTAACATTAGGCTCGTTGGCGATATTTTTGCTTACAGTTTTATTTTCAATGCGCCCGCACGAAGCATTTGTATCAGTTGGCGGCTTATGTTATTTAGGCTTGCCGTTCGCACATTTGATAATGCTTAGATTTTTTGCAGATGAGCCTCATCAAGTGCGCTCGTTGGTAGATTTTCATAACTTTGTAAGTGAAAATCTTGGCAATATAAATTTCTTTGAAACGTTGTCGAATTTGAATTTTGACGGCGGCTGCGAATTAGTCTGGATACTTTTTGCCTGTACGTGGGCAAGCGACACTTTTGCATATTTCATCGGGACGGCGATTGGTTCGCACAGGTTAGCCCCGTCAATCAGTCCCAATAAATCTGTTGAGGGCTTTTTAGGTTCAATCGTCGGAACAACTTTAACTGCGGTTGTCGTCGGTACATTTTTATTTGGTTATCCGCTTATGCAAATGGCGACTATCGGCGCAATTTTGGCGATTGTGGCAACTTTGGGCGATTTGGTTGAGTCGTCGATTAAAAGATTTACCGGCGTTAAAGATTCAGGCATTTTAATTCCGGGACATGGCGGCGTTTTGGACAGATTTGACAGCATTTTATATACCGCGCCCGTGTTTTACTATTTTATTCTCGTATCGAAAATTATTTGAGGTTAGAAAATGATAACTCAACCTATGGAAATTGAAATGCGCAGTTTTGAAATTATTTACCCGTACATTAAAAATTTAAATCTGCGCGACGACGAAATTAAAATTTATTCAAGGATAATCCACGCGGCGGGCGATGTTGACTACGCGCCAATTATAAAAATTTCTGCAACGGCGATTGACTCTGCGAAGGCGGCGATTTTACGCGGCGCAAATATTTTCACTGACGTTGAAATGGTACGCACGGGAATTAACAAGCGCACTTTAAAAAAATTTGGCGGCGAAGTTTTTTGCAAGGTTGCTGATGATGAAGTTAAAGAAATTGCGGCGGCTGAAAAAATTACTCGTTCAATGGCGGCAATGCGAATGTTTGGCAAAGATTTAAACGGCGCAATAGTTGCGATTGGTAACGCGCCAACTGCGCTTTTTGAAGTTTTGCGGCTGATTCACGAAGAAAATATTTTACCGGCGGTTGTAATTGGTGTACCCGTTGGATTTGTCGGCGCGGCTGATTCTAAGGCTGAACTTTTCGCGCAGGACAAAGTACCGTTCATAACCGTTGAAGGCACGAAAGGCGGCAGTCCCATTGCAGTTGCCGCCGTCAATGCAATTTTGTATCTTTTGGACAATTCGAGGAATTAAATTTTAGCGGCGAAAATTGCCGCTTTTTTTATTGGAGGTTTTCAAATGCAATATCCCAGAATAATAATAGCGGCAACTCAAAGCGGCGCGGGTAAAACTACAATTACTTCAGGAATTTTGGCGGCGTTGGTTAAGCGCGGCTTAAATGTTCAAGCTTACAAAGTTGGACCAGATTATATTGATACGGGTTTTCACGAAATTGCAAGCGGTAAACCGTCACATAATTTGGACAGTTGGTTAGTTGGAGAAAATAAACTGCGTGAGATATTTTTTCACGGCTCCAGACGCGCAGAAATAGCCCTAATTGAGGGCGTAATGGGTCTTTATGATGGTGGAGTTGCCGGAGTGTCTTCAACGGCTCAAATCGCCCAAATTTTGCAAATTCCGGTGGTGTTGGTTATCGACGTTAAAAGTATGGGAACTTCGGCGGCGGCGGTGGCGTTGGGTTTTCGTGAATTTGACAAAAATATAAATTTGGCGGGAGTGATTTTAAATCGTGTTGGTTCAGATTCTCACAAAAAAATAATTGTGGACGCGCTGGACAAATTAAATATTAAATGTTTTGGAGCGATTAAGCGCGATGCAGAATTTGTGTTACCTGAAAGACATTTGGGGCTTGTACCGACGGCTGAAAATAATTTTGCTGAAGTGATTGAAAAAATCTGCGCGACGGTTGAAAGTGAAGTTGACATTGACGCACTTATAAAAATTGCAAACGCCGCGTCCAATGTTGCAATTCCAACTGACAAAAAAATTTTTCCAACGTGCCAAAATTCAGTTGATAAAGATTCAAACTGCGCGACGGTTGAAAGTGAAGTTGACACTGATAAAATTATTGAAGTTGCAAATTCTGTTACAACTCCAATAAAAAAATCCCTAACCGCTAACCGCTATAACCTAACCCCTAAAATAGCTGTGGCGAAGGACTCGGCTTTTAATTTTTACTACGAAGAAAGTTTACACGAACTTAAAAAACGCGGCGCAGAATTAATTTATTTCAGCCCGCTTGACGATGAAAAACTTCCTGAAAATATTAGCGGCTTGATAATTGGCGGCGGTTTTCCTGAAATGTTCGCAGAAAAACTTCAAGCAAATAAAAAAATTCGCCGCGCAATTCGTGAGGCGGCTGAAAAAAATTTTCCGATTTTCGCAGAATGTGGCGGTTTTATGTATCTGATGAACTCTATCACAAATTTTGACGGGAAAAATTTTGAAATGTGCGGCGTAATTCCGGCTTGTGCGGTTATGACTGACAAATTACAAACTGTAGGATACATTGACGCCGAAATTTTAAGCGATTGTATAATTGGCAAGGCGGGCGATAAGTTACACGCGCACGAGTTTCATTTTTCGACGGCTGAAATTTCTACCGACAAAAATATTTTTAATTGCAAGCGTATGAGGACGGGCAAAATTTATCGCGCAGGTTTTTTCACTAAAAATATTGTGGCGTCGTACTTGCACATACATTTTGCAGGTTGCCAAAGTGCCGCTGAAAATTTCGTCAATGCTTGCAAAAATTATAATTTAACTTCAGTTTGAGCTTCGGCGATTGATTTACCGTCAGGAAAAATTGGGGCGTTGATTAAGTCCTCTGTAAAATCTTCGCCAATATTTACAACTTTGGAATATTTCAATATGTGTAAATCGTAATCTTCATTGACGATAATTTTAATTTGCGAATCTGTGAGCTTCTCTTTGATAAACTCGTAGCATTTTTTATTGTACGCAAAGTCTACTTCGTCATCATAGTTTAACAACATTTTTCTGAAAGAATCAATCGACATTGTTGCAACGGTAACTTTTTCGGGGCGTTGAAACCTTCTAAACTGCTGAATACATTTAGTTTTTTCCACGTCTTCGTAAATTCGCATTTCATCTTCATTTTTCTCAAGCCAATAATTGCCGGGAAATTTGGTCAAAACTTCAGCCGCCGTAACTGCTGATTCTGTAATATCAAACCATTGGAAATCATTCCAAAAAGGTCCAAATTCAAGCGGCTCTTGCATTGGTTCGATTGAAAAATTTTCAATCGGCGTGTAACTTCCAATATTTTTTAAAAGATAGTCGAAGAAAATAAATGTTCCGCAACGGGGACATCGCCAAGCATAAGAAAAATTTTCCTCATGTTCACATTCTAACCAATCAGCAGTCAAATTTTCAATTTCAAATTTACGCCAACTGTCTAAATGGCAAAAAACATGCTCAATCGGTGTTGTTCCTTCAGGCTCACCATGATAACGAATTTGAAAACCACAAAAAATACATCCACGAACAGCCATAAAAATTCCTCCTACTCCAAAATATGAATTTCTCCATTAAACCAAAATTCTGTTTGAAAATGAACCTGATTTTTTCGCTTTGCCTCTTGATAACCGTCATTGACAGCTTTAAAACCAACTTCAAAATCTGCATGTAACGATAATATAATAATTTTACCCGGAAGTCGATTCACTTCGGAAAGTCTTGCTCGTTCATCAGAAATTTGTTTTGATGCGTGTTTAATTTGCTTTGATATATTTCCTGCTCTCAAGGATTCAATTCCTTTTACTTCAACAAAAAATTCATAATCGACGAGTAAATCAGGACGCCCTCCTTCTCCAAGTTTTTCTTGTAAGAATACAACGTACATTCCTAAATCCATATAGTATTCGGCAACTGCGATTGCATTTTTGTCAATAACTTTATTATTGCCGCTATCGTAATAGCAACCATCTTTATCTTTGTTTCTACCGCTTGCACCACCGTATCCGCCCATTAATTTTTCCTCCGCCACATTTGACTATAATTTAAAATTTGTACAACATTGATATTTGGAAATTTTTTAGCAATCCATTCAGGACATTTGCCGCAAACAACAATGGCAGTTGGCTGAAGTTTTTCAACCATTGCATTTATTCCGCCGATAAAAAGTCTGTTAGATTCTTTGTCATAAAGCGTATTTGTAGTAACTGCTACAGTTGAATTTGTCGGCAAGCCGTCAAAGCACCATTCCCAAGTAGATTCTCCTGCAAAACCTGCAGTCGGTATCATTGGAATGCCTGCTTGCTGTAGTGCATAATCAACCATTCTATTTTTCAGACAATTATAAATCAAAATTTTTTCTTCATAATCTCGGTACATATTAAAATCTGCAGAAATTAAACCTTTGATTTTCGGGAAAAATTCTTCATATTCTCTGAAATTTTTATAGAGTCTGTGAAAATTTCTCTCCGCCGTGAAACAGTGATACCAATAATACCCTTCATTAACTTTAGTTTTCAAATGATTAAACGGAAAAACTAGCAATTCCGGCAAATAATTTACTTGTGCAAGTTGCGGGAAATTATATTTCCCGGTAGTCGGATAATCCCCTTCAAACGGTTCTCTAGAAAATTGACGCTTAATCCAAAGTTTTGCGTCTTCCCAATTCCAACGCATAATATCACCTTCTAAATATATTTTGTATCAAAAAAGACTCGGAAATTAATCCGAGCCTTAATTTTTTTACTCGATAACTTTCAATTTTCTAAGTGCAACTTCGGCGGCGGCTTTTTCGGCAAGTTGTTTACTTCTGCCGGTACCTTCGCCCATAAGTTCGCCATTAACTTTTACAGCCGCCTCAAAAGTCCTGTCGTGCGGAGGTCCACTTTCGCTAATTTCAATGTATTCGGGAAGTGCGCCTTCGTAAAGTCTTTGGGAATATTCCTGCAAGACAGACTTTGCATCAACGGCAGTTTTTCCAAGTTTAACGTTTTTAAATTCGTCAGCAAGTTGCCGCCAAACATAATCTTTGGCAACTTCCCAACCTTGATCCAGATAAATTGCGCCGATAACAGCCTCAAATGCATCTTCCAAATTTGAATCCCGCTTGCGTCCGCCTTGTTGAAATTCGCCGAAATTCATCAGCAATATTTGTCCGAATCCCAATTTGTTCGCCAATTTCGTAAGCGTGGAACCGCAAACAATAGTTGCGCGGGTTTTCGTCAATTCGCCTTCAGATAAATTTTCAAATTTCGTGAAAAGGTAGATACTGGACGCCAATTCTAAAACCGCGTCGCCCAAAAATTCCAGCCGTTCATTGTGAGCAAATTTTGTTAATTCGGTATTTGGACTTGCATTTAATTCTTCATTCGCCTCAAGCGTTTTTGCGTAGGATTTATGCGTTAAAGCTACGTGCAAAATTTCAATGTTGTTGAATTTCACTTCCAAAACTTTTTCCAGTTTATGAAGTTGGCGACGCCGTGCGGCAGTTATTGGCGCAATTTCGTAATTTTTTTTCGCCATAGTTTAATCCTTGTACTTTTTCAAAATGATACAGGCGTTGTGACCGCCGAATCCAAAAGAATTTGACATTGCAATATTAATTTCAGCGGCGCGGGCTTTATTCGGCACGTAATCTAAATCTAAGCCGTCATCAGGAGTTTCATAATTGATTGTTGGCGGAATAATTCCTTCGTCAATCGTCAGAGCCGTTGCAATGGCTTCCATACCGCCCGCCGCGCCGAGCATATGCCCTGTCATTGACTTTGTAGAGGATATAGCCAACTTGTACGCGTGTTCGCCAAAAACAGTTTTAATCGCTTGAGTTTCGCACATATCGTTGAAATGTGTTGACGTTCCGTGCGCGTTAATGTAGTCAACATCAGCCGGAGCAATTCCCGCGTTTTCAATCGCCAGTTGCATACATTTGGCTTGATATTCGCCGTTAGGCGCGGGCGTGGTAATGTGGTACGCGTCGTTATTTCTGCCGTAGCCGATAACTTCTGCGTAAATGTGGGCGTTGCGTTTTTTCGCACTTTCCAAACTTTCAAGCAAAACAATTCCTGCGCCTTCGCCCATTATAAAGCCGCTACGATTTTTATCAAACGGGCGGGAGGCGTGCGCGGGATCGTCATTATGGTCAATGCAAAGTGCCTTCATTGAGGCAAAACCGGCAACACCTGCGGGCGTAATTGCCGCCTCTGTACCACCGGCAAACATTAAATCTACTTCGCCGTTTTGAATTGCAAAAAAAGCGTCCCCAATGCAATTTGTACCGCTCGCGCAGGCTGTTACAATCGATTCTGCAGGACCGTGAATACCAAACTCAATGGCAATTTGTCCCGCTGCCATATTCGCAATAGTCATTGGAATAAAAAACGGGCTGATCCTCGAAGGTCCTTTATCAAAAAGTTTTTCGTATTGATTGTGCAAAGTTTGCATACCGCCAATACCATTGCCGACAAAAACGCCTGCGCGATCTCTGTTAATTGCAGATAAATCCAATTTAGAATCAGCAAGCGCAAGTTTAGCGGCGGCAAATGCAAACTGCGTGTATTTGTCCATTTTCTTTATTTCTTTTTTGTCAATGAAATCTTCAGCGTTAAAATCTTTGACTTCGCCGCCAATTTTGCAAGTGTGTTCGGTTGTGTCAAACTGTTCAATATTTGAAATTCCGTTTTTGCCGGACTTTAAAGCCTCAAAAAAATTTTCTTTACCGATACCAATAGGCGTTACGGGACCAAGCCCTGTAATGACTACTCGATTTTTCAATTAAAACGCTCCTTTCTTTTTAGGGACTAGTAATTTAAATTCTCTCTAAAAATTAGCCTCTGCCTCTGTAACAAGTTGCCGAATAATTTCTTTTACAGGTAAAATTTCTTTGATTCGCGGTAAATATTCACCGGTAAAAACTAAACCGGTTTCAACGTCGCCTTGTTGCGCCCGCGTCAATGCTCGAACAATACAAAAATTATGTTTGCAAGCTTTAAGGCAAGAATCGCAAGTTTTAGGCGGAACTTTACCTGCCATAACGCGTTTTGAAAATGGTGTACGTACTGCGCGTCCCGGCAATCCTACAGGACTGCTGATAACTACAATGTCATCAGGTTGAGATTTTAAATAATATTCTTTGAGAGTTGGTGCGCCGTTCGATTCAAGACTGGCGGCAAATCTTGAGCCCATTTGCACGCCGTTTGCGCCCATTTTCAGCATATCAGCAATATCTTTGCCGGTTAAAACTCCACCCGCCGCAATTACAGGTATTTTGACTGCTTCGCGTATTGGCGGAATTAATTCTCGCGCAGAAATATCAGTGCCTAAATGTCCGCCGGCTTCTTTGCCTTCAACAACAATAGCCGTTGCGCCCAATCTTTCCGAAATTTTCGCAAGCTTGACTGATGAAACTATTGGAACTATTGGGGTATTCGATTCTCTTCCAATACCAAAAATATCTCGTGAAAATCCCGCGCCCGCCACAATTAAATCTATTCCGGCGTCTATTGCCGTTCGTACTATTCCTGCAAAATCAGACGCCGCCACCATGATATTTATACCGATAATTCCATTTGTAAGCGAACGCGCCAAATTTATTTCGTAACGCAATTCAGGGTGCGTCATTCCAGACGCCGCAATTAAACCAATTCCACCTTCATTGGCAACCGCCGCCGCAAGCCTTGCTGTGGAAAGTCTAATTGCCATGCCGCCCTGCACTATCGGTATTCTTGCCGTTTTGTTTCCTATTTTCAGCTCCGGAAGTTTCACAGATAGACCTCCAATTTCTTTGCTTTGTAAGTACTTTTATTCAATTAATTATAATATTGACAATTTTACCTGTCAAATAGTTTAAAAAATCCCGCGAAGTTCATTCACGGGATTTGATTTTCAGAAATTTATTTTTTCAAGCTTCGTCAATGTATTTTACAACATCTTCAACAGTTTTAATTTTTTCGGCTTTTTCGTCCGGAATTTCGATACCAAATTTGTCCTCAAACGCCATAATCAATTCGACTATATCAAGCGAATCTGCGCCGAGATCGTCAACAAAAGTTGAATTCATTTGAACTTCATCAGCTTCAACTCCAAGTTGTTCAACGACAATCTCTTTTACTTTGTCAAAGGTTGACATAATCGCACCTCCTTTCGTAAGTAGTCGATATTAAAACTTTTTTTACAAAATTTACTATCCAACTATCACACTAACAAACTATCCAACTACATTGCCATTCCGCCATCAACATTGATGATTTGTCCGGTAATGTAATTTGCCTGTTCTGATACTAAAAACGCCGCCAAATTTGCAACGTCTTCAGTTGTTCCAAATTTTCCGAGTGGAATTTGTTTTAGCGTTTCTTCCTTGATTTTATCTGATAATTTGTCTGTCATGTCGGTTGTGATAAAACCCGGCGCGATTGCGTTTACATTGACGCCACGCGCTGCCAATTCTTTTGCTGTAGACTTCGTAAAACCAATAACGCCTGCCTTTGCCGCCGCGTAATTCGCTTGGCTGATATTTCCTGTTAAGCCGACAACTGAAGTCATATTAACGATTTTTCCGCTGCGTTTCTTCATCATAATTTTTGTTACAGCCTTTGTGCAGTTGAAAACGCCCTTCAAATTCGTTGCAATTACTTCATCAAAATCAGATTCGCTCATTTTAAGCAAAAGGTTATCACGAGTAATACCGGCGTTGTTAATTAAAATATCAACCGTTCCCCACGTTTCGACGATTTTTTTAACAATGTCAGCTGCTACTTCAAAATTATCAACCTTGCCTTGAACTAAAATAGCTTCGCCGCCGCGTGATTCAATTTCGGCTTTGACTTCTTCGGCTTTTTCTACGTTACCTGCAAAATTTATGGCAACTTTTGCGCCCGCGTCTGCAAGTTTTAAAGCAATGGCGCGACCAATTCCGCGTGATGCTCCCGTTACAAGGGCGACTTTGCCTGTTAAATATTTTCCAAAAATCTCAACCATTGAACGTAACCTCCCGCAGAATGTTTCATAAATTTATTAATCAGAAACTTTTTCAGATGACTTGGTAAATTACATTTCCAAAATTCATGAAATCCCGTCGGCGGTCAAGGATGACCGCCGCGCCGCGCTTAACGCCGTGATGGCGTTATGTGCGGCTGTTTTTTCTTTTCTTTGCTAGGCGTTTCTTTTCTTTTTTTTCAAAAATGAAAAGAAATGCCGTATTAGATAAAAGAAACTACGAATTTACCAACAATCTCAAAAAATTTTATTAAACAAGCTCAATTAAAACCATAGGTGCAGAATCGCCACGACGTGGACCAAGTTTTAAAATTCTTGTGTAGCCGCCGTTACGATCGCCGTACTTTGCGGGAATTTCTTCAAAAACTTTGTGAACAACTTCAACATCTGCAACGGCTTGAATTGCTAAACGTCTTGCCGCAAGATCGCCGCGTTTTGCAAGCGTTATAACTTTTTCGGCAAATTTGCGAAGTTCCTTAGCGCGTGCTTCGGTCGTTTCAATTCTTCCGTGAGTAAAAAATGCGGCGAGAAGACTTTTAAACAACGCTTTTCTTGCGCCGGTGTTCTTGCCGAGTTTTCTATAACTCATGTTATTATCCTCTCTTCAAAATTATTCTTCGTTCATATAAGTATTTTCATCAGTCTTGAATGACAAGCCGTATTCTTCGAGCTTTTTCTTAACTTCTTCCAAAGATTTACGCCCCAAATTGCGAACTTTCATCATATCTTCTTCAGTGCGTGCAACCAAATCGCCAACTACGCTGATACCGGCGCGTTTTAAACAGTTGAAAGATCTAACGGACAAGTCTAAATCTTCAATCGTGGTGTTAAGTATGCGCTGTTCGTCATTTTCCGGCGGCGGCGGCGCAACCAAACTTGGCTGTGGTGGGAAGTCAATTTCTTCCTCTTCTTCAACGACTTCTTCAGGTACAAGCCCTTCAATCGCTTGGAAAAGTTTCAAATTGCCAATTAAAAGTTCAGACGCCTTTGCAATGGCTTCTTCCGGCTTAATTGTGCCATTCGTCCAGACTTCCAAAATTAATTTATCGTAGTCCATGACGTTTCCAACGCGCGTATCTTTAACTTCATATTTAACGCGTTGAATTGGCGAAAAAATTGAGTCGATTGGAATTGTTCCTATAATATCCTCGTTGCCTTTATTTTTTTCCGCCGAAACGTAGCCGTAACCGTGCTCAACAGTCATTTCGATATTTAAGCTGGCGTTTTCGTTAAGCGTTGCAATGTGTAAATCTTTGTTTACAACTTCAACATCAAGATCGCAGATAATATCAGCACCGGTAATATTTTTAACCTTACCTTTTTCGCCGTCGGCTTCAATTCTGATTGTATGCTGTTCGTCGCCTTCCATTTTCAAACAAAGTTGCTTAATGTTCAGCACAATGTTTGTAACGTCTTCAATAACGCCGGGAACGGTTGAAAATTCGTGCAAAATACCATCAATTTTAATTGACGTGACAGCCGCGCCTTCAAGTGAAGATAAAAGCATACGGCGCAGAGCATTTCCAATCGTATGACCGTAACCGGGATGCAACGGCTCACAAATGAAACGTCCGTATTTGCCGTTAGGGCTAAGTTCCTCAATTTCAATTTTTGTTTCGATGTCTATCATCTAACAATAACCCTCCTGCCTGTTTGATTCAGGGATTAGCCGTCAAGCGTTAGGGATTAGGATTTTTAAATTTTTCCTGTCGTCCACAATCTTAACAGCTAATCTTTGATATAACCAAATTACAAACCGGCAGATATTATCTGGAATAAAGTTCAATGATGGACTGTTCATTAATTGGAACGTCAATTTCATCACGGCTCGGGAATCTGACAACATTGCCTTTTAAAGCAGTTTGATCTGATTCAAGCCACGCAGGCGCACTCAAAGCGTTGTTAGTTTCTTTAATTGCTTTAAAAAGTTCGTTGCTCTGGCTTTTTTCGCAAACTTCGATAACGTCGCCTGCTTTAACAAGTGCTGACGGAATATCAAGGCGTTTGCCATTAACCGTAATATGTCCGTGACTGACAATTTGACGCGCTTGACGGCGGGTATTTGCAAAGCCAAGACGGAAAACAACGTTATCAATGCGGCGTTCGAGTAAAATCAAAAGATTTTCGCCGGTAACGCCTTGCATTGTTTTAGCTTTTTCGTAGTAGCCGCGAAATTGACGTTCAAGGACGCCATAAATAAATTTAGCCTTTTGTTTTTCTTTGAGCTGTAAGCCGTATTCGCTAACTTTACGTTGAGTGCGTTGAGCTTTGCGCTTAGATTGACGCGCACGCCCAATTACAGCGGGTTCAATCCCGAGCGAACGGCAACGCTTTAAATCAGGTACTCTATCAATAGCCATATAAAAATACCTCCATTAAACTCTTCTGCGTTTTGGCGGACGGCAGCCATTGTGCGGAATTGGCGTAACGTCTTTAATCATGTTGACTTCAAGACCGGTTGCCTGCAACGAACGAATAGCCGCCTCACGACCTGCGCCGGGACCTTTAACAAAAACTTCAACCTGTTTCAAGCCATGTTCCATTGCAGCCTTTGCCGCAACTTCAGCCGCTTGTTGAGCCGCAAATGGTGTGCTTTTACGCGAGCCACGAAAACCGAGACCGCCTGCACTTGCCCATGAAAGGGCGTTGCCGCTTTTATCAGTGATTGTTACGATTGTATTATTAAACGTGGAACTGATATGCGCCACGCCGTATTCTATATTCTTGCGAACTTTTTTCTGTTTGCGAACAGTTTTTTTAGTTGCCACAGAATTTGCCTCCTTAATTAGTTGTTAGGTGTTAGCGGTTAGCGGTTAGGGAATTTTAACTAATCCCTAATCCCTGTAAATGCGACGAATAGGAGCATTTACTCCCACTAGCCCCTAATCCCTAGTCTTTCTTCTTGCCTTGAACGAGTTTCTTCGGACCTTTGCGGGTACGAGCATTATTTTTGGTGTTTTGTCCACGAACAGGAAGACCAAGACGGTGGCGGCGTCCGCGATAGCAGCCAATATCAATGAGTCGCTTGATGTCCATCTGAATATCACGACGAAGATCGCCTTCAACGACGAAATTGTGATCGATGGCATCACGAAGTTTTACAACTTCATCATCCGTGAGATCTTTTGTGCGGGTATCAGGATTAACTCCTGTCATTTCTAAAATTTTTTGTGATGTTGGAAGACCAATTCCAAAAATGTAAGTCAAGGCGTATTCAATACGCTTATCACGTGGCAAATCTACACCGGCTATACGTGCCATAAATTTTTCACCTCCTCAAAAAAATTATCCCTGACGCTGTTTGTGCTTGGGATTTTCACAAATAACCATTACGCGCCCTTTGCGTTTGATAATTTTGCATTTGTCGCAAAGACGTTTTACTGACGGCTTAACTTTCAAAATTACCGCCTCCTTAACAAATTGGTAATGTAGCATAAATTTCTTAATTTGTCTAGTCTTTTTTTCGGCTAAAAATTAGTAGTTAGTCGTTAGACTGAAACTAGCGGCTAACTACCAACAAAAATTAAAGATTTACGACTTAAAATTTTTTATTTCTGAACAAAATTCTAAAAAAATTTTCGGCAACTTCCAAATTATTTGAAACGATAAGTAATTCTGCCTCTGGATAAATCATAGGGCGTCAATTCGATTGTAACTTTATCGCCGGGCAAAATTCTGATGAAATTCATTCTGATTTTGCCGGAAACGTGCGCCAAAACTGTATGCCCGTTTTCCAGTTCAACTTGAAACATTGCATTTGGTAAAGCCTCTAGGACTTTGCCTTCTACTTCGATTACGTCTTGTTTTGACATATTTTTTACCTCAATGCCGCTTCAAGGTCGGCTGTTACCTTTGATATTGGTTGGCGTCCGTCGATTTCGGTGTACTTGCCGGCTTTTTTGTAGTATTCAATCAGAGGGCGCGTTGACGCTTCGTAGACGCTCAAGCGGTTTTTCATTGTCTCGGCGTTGTCATCGGCGCGTTGATAAAGTTCGCCGCCGCAATTATCGCAAACATTTTCTGCCTTTGAAGGATTAAATTTGACGTGGTAGGTTGCGCCGCAACTTTTGCAGATTCTGCGACCTACTGCGCGTTCAATTAATTCTTCCGCCGGTACGTGAATGTTCAACACTCTGTCCAATTTCATATTCAAATCAGATAAAATCTTTTCAAGGGCATCTGCTTGATCTACCGTGCGCGGGAAACCATCTAAAATAAAGCCGTTCGCACAATCCGCCTTGCTCAAACGTTCCTTGACTATTCCAACTGTTACTTCATCGGGGACTAACGCGCCTGTATCCATACACGCCTTAGCTTTTTTGCCTAATTCAGTGCCTTCTTTGACTGCCGCGCGGAACATATCGCCCGTTGATATTTGCGGTATACCAAATTTTTTTACTAATTCAGCCGCCTGCGTACCTTTACCGGCACCAGGAGGTCCCATTAAGATTAACTGCATTTTTAGTTCCTCCTAAAATTACTTCATAAAGCCTTCGTAATGGCGCATAACGACCATTGCCTCTATTTGTTTCATCGTGTGCATCGCTACACTTACTACGATTAGTAACGCTGTCCCGCCGAAGTACACGCCTTGTATGTGCGTTGCTCCTGCTATTAAATTTGGCAATATTGCTATAAATGATAAAAAGATACTTCCTGCCAATGTCAACCGCGTTAATACGTAGTCTATATAATCCGCCGTCGGTTGCCCCGGTCTTATTCCCGGTACAAATCCACCGTACTTTTTCAAATTCTCCGCTATATCTGGGATTTTCACTGTTACCGCCGTATAAAAATATGTAAAAAAGATTATCAGCAGTACGTAGATTGTGGATTGTAGCGGCGTTCCCCATTCAAAGTACGCCGCTATTTGTTTCAGCGTCGTATTGTCAACGAATTGTACGACGGTGAGTGGGAACATCAGCACACTTGACGCAAATATTATGGGGATGACGCCGGCTTGATTCACTTTCAGCGGTATATGTGAAGTATGTCCGCCGTATGCTCTGGAACCTACCACGCGTTTTGCATATGTGATTGGGACTCGTCTATAGCCCGCCTCAACGTATATTACGAACACTATCATTGCCACTGCGATTATTGCGAAGAATACCGCGCTGAAGTAGCTGATTGTACCGGCTTGCAGGTAGCTGTAGATCATTCCTATATTTTTTGGCAGTGCCGCTACTATTCCGGCGAAGATTATCAGCGATATTCCATTGCCTACACCTTGAGCCGTGATTTGTTCGCCTATCCACATTAACAAAGTTGTTCCCGCCGTCAACGTGATTGCTATTATCAGTATGTTTACTGGACTTGGATTGAGTATCGCCGCTTTTAAGCCGATTGACATTCCCAACGCTTGGAAGAATGCTAGTACTACCGTTAGATACCGCGTGACTTTCGTTGTCTTTTTGTGTCCTTCCGCGCCTTCCTTGCTCCATTGCTCCAGCGTCGGCGATACTACCGTTAGCAACTGGATGATTATCGCCGCGTTGATGTACGGCGTGATGCTCATCGCAAATATCGAAAACTTACTGAACGCCCCGCCGCTAAATAAATCCAATAGCCCAAACAAACTGCCATTTTGAAACAATCTTTCTATCGCAGTCGGATCAACTCCAGGTACCGGTATGTGCGTGCCCATTCTGAATACTCCAAACATTATCAAAGTAAAGATAATTCTTTGGCGTAATTCGGGGATTTTTACTATATTTGAGAGTGCGTCAAGCACTTCAAATCACCTCAGTTTTACCGCCCGCCGCCTCAATCTTTTGCACAGCAGTTTTGGTAAATCCCTGCGCTCTAACAGTCAATTTCTTTTTGAGTTCGCCGTTGCCGAGAATTCTGATTCCGTCATAAACGTTTTTCAAAATTCCGGATTCAACGAGTGCAACTGCGTCAACTTCTGCGCCGTCGTCAAAACGGTTTAAAGTTTCAACATTGACTTCAGCAAATTCTTTAGCCCAAATATTTTTAAAACCGCGTTTAGGCAAACGGCGATAAATTGGCATTTGACCGCCTTCAAAGCCCGGACGAACGCCGCCGCCGGAACGTGCATTTTGTCCTTTATGTCCGCGACAAGAAGTCTTGCCTCTGCCGGAACCTGTACCGCGTCCAACGCGTACTTCTTTTTTGCGTGAACCTTCGGCTGGTTGAAGTTCATTTAATTTCATTTTGATACCTTCCTTATTTCTAAAGGAAACTAGGGATTAGGGATTCTTTACTAGTCCCTAACCCCTAGCCACTATTCCCTAGTTATTCAGCAATTTCTTCAACTTTAACCAAGTGTTTAACCTTGAAAATCTGTCCGCGAATTGTCGGCGCATCAGGTAAAATCTTAAAAGAATTGAGCTTGCGAAGTCCCAACGCTTTTACAGTTTTACGTTGCGTTTCAGGATAACCGATAAGGCTTCTGGTTAAAGTAACTTTCAATTTAGCCATAATTCAGCCTCCTATACAAACAATTCTTTAACAGTCTTGCCGCGCAACTGCGCTACATTTTCAGCGCGTTTCAATGTTTTCAAGCCTTCCAAAGTTGCACGCACCATATTATTTGGATTTGATGAACCTAAAGACTTTGTTAAAATGTCATGAACGCCCGCCAATTCCAATACCGCACGCGCAGGACCACCGGCGATAACGCCTGTACCTTTGGACGCCGGACGCAACATTACACGACCTGCGCCAAAAACTCCAACTACTCCATGCGGAATGGAACGATCTTTTAAAGCAACTTCAACCAAATTCTTTTTAGCGTCGTCAACGCCTTTGCGAATTGCTTCAGGTACTTCAGCCGCTTTGCCGAGACCTACACCGACTTTGCCATTTTTATTTCCAACAACTACCAACGCGCTGAATGAAAAACGGCGACCGCCTTTAACAACTTTTGCTACACGATTTATAAAAACAACTTTCTCCTCAAATTCGGGAGTTTCGTTGTCGATTCTGTCATTTCTTCTATCGTCTCTGTCATTATTTCTTGGCAAGTTATTAACCTCCTTTACTTAGAATTTTAAACCGCCTTCACGAGCAGCCTCTGCCAATGCTTTAATTCTGCCGTGATAAATATAACCGCCGCGATCAAAAACAACTTCAGTAATACCGGCAGCCAACGCCTTTTTAGCGATAGCCGCGCCAACTAACTTTGCGCCTTCAATATTGCCGCCATTGCCTTTGAAGTCTTTATCCATTGAACTAGCCGCCGTAAGTGTAATTTGCTTGTCATCGTCAATAATCTGTACGTAGATATGAGCAAGACTGCGGAAAACATTCAAACGCGGACGATCAGCAGTGCCGTGAATGTGACTGCGGATACGCAAATGACGCTTTTGGCGAATTTTATTTTTATCAGCCTTAAGAAGCATACAAGGGAACTCCTTTCATTCATTTTAGGTATTAGGTTTTAGCGGCTAGGTTTTAGGTAAAAATTTCAACTCCCTAATCCCTAACTCCTAATCCCTAGCTCCTATTTCTTGCCGCCGGCTTTACCTTCCTTACGGATGATGTGTTCGCCGACGTATTTAATACCTTTGCCTTTGTAAGGTTCAGGTTCACGCCACTTACGAATATTGGCGGCAACTGCGCCGACTAATTCTTTGTCGATACCGTGAACGGTAATGGAAGTGGCAGTGGGAGCGTCTAAGGTAATACCTGCGGGAGCCTCAATAATAACGGGATGAGAATAACCGAGATTGAGTTGCAAGTTTTTACCTTGTTTAGCCGCACGATAGCCGACGCCAACAATTTCAAGATTCTTAGTGAAACCGTCAGTAACGCCGACTACCATATTATGAATCAAAGTGCGGGAAAGACCATGTAAACTTCTGTGCGTTTTATCATCAGACGGACGACTAACCGTTAAAATGTTGCCGTCGATGGTAATTTTCATATCTTGAGCGATCTTGCGGGCGAGTTCGCCTTTGGGACCTTTAACTTGCACCAAATTATTTTCGTCGACTTTAACGGTAACGCCGGCGGGAATTGTAATTGGTGCTCTTCCAATACGTGACATCTTTGCACCTCCAAATTACCAAACGTAAGCCAAAACTTCGCCGCCGAGACCTACATTGCGAGCTTGTTTATCGCTCATAATTCCTTTAGAGGTGGAAATAATAGCGATACCTAAGCCGCCGAGAACGCGTGGGAGTTCCTTTTTACGGGAATATTGACGCAAGCCAGGTTTGGAAATGCGCTGGATGCCGGTGATGACTTTTTCACGTTCTGCGCCGTATTTAAGAAACACGGTAAGAATACCTTGTTTGTTATCCTGCGTGAAGGTGTAGTCTTTAATGAAACCTTCCTGTTTCAAAACTTCCGCAATAGCGGTTTTAATTTTGGAACCCGGAATTTCAACTTTGTCATGATAGACAGAATTAGCATTGCGAATGCGAGTAAGCATATCTGCAATAGGATCAGTCATTGCCATAAGTAACCGATATCCTCCTTTCAATTACCAACTGGATTTAGTGACGCCGGGAATTGCGCCAGCGTAAGATTGTTCACGGAAACAAATTCTGCACATATCGAATTTTCTCATATAAGCATGAGGACGACCGCAGATTTTGCAACGGTTGTAACGACGAGTTTTAAATTTAGGTTCTTTAGACCATTTTTCAACTAAAGCTTTTTTAGCCATTTGATAAACACCACCTCAAGCATTAGCGAAGGGCAAACCGAGAAGTGCAAGAAATTCTCTAGCCTCTTCATCAGAGTTAGCGGTAGTGACAATGATAATATCCATACCGCGGATTTTGTCGATTTTGTCATATTCAATTTCAGGGAAAATAAGCTGCTCCTTGATACCAATAGCGTAGTTGCCTCTGCCGTCGAAAGAATTACGAGAAACGCCGCGGAAGTCACGAACGCGCGGCAAGGCAATATTCATAAATTTGTCAAGGAAATAATACATACGGTTGCCACGCAAGGTAACTTTGCAACCGATGGGCATACCTTTACGAAGTTTCCAAGCAGCAAGAGACTTTTTGGCGCGAGTGATGACAGGTTTTTGACCGGCAATAATGGAAAGATCATTAACGGCAGCGTCAAGAGCCTTGCTGTTACCAACGGCATCACCGCAGGCAATGTTGATGATAACCTTTTCAAGTTTGGGAACTTGCATAACATTCTTGTAGTTGAATTTTTGAATAAGCGCAGGAACAACTTCAGATTTATATTTGTCAGAAAGTCTGCTCAAAGTGAAACCTCCTTTCTATTGAATAACTTCGCCGCAATGCTTGCAGGCACGAAGATTTTTGCCGTCAACAAGTTTGTGAGCAACGCGAGTAGGTTTATTGCAGGCGGGGCAAATAAGCTGAACCTTACAAACGTTGAGAGGCATTTCTTTTTGAATGATACCGCCTTGAGGAGCCTTTAAACTGGGCTTGGTGTGGCGTTTAACTTTGTTGACATCTTCAACAACGACTTGAGCCTTTTTTGGAAGAGCTTGAATAATCTTGCCCTGCTTGCCCTTGTCTTTGCCGGAAAGCACAACGACAGTATCGCCTTTTTTAAGGTTGAGTTTGAACAATTAAAGCACCTCCGGAGCGAGGGAAATAATTTTCATGAAGTCATTATCACGAAGTTCACGAGCAACGGGACCGAAAATACGAGTACCGCGCGGAGTTTTATCCTCTTTGATAAGGACAGCGGCGTTTTCATCGAAACGAATATAGGAACCGTCCGGACGACGCAGCCCTTTTTTACTGCGAACGACGACGGCTTTAACAACGTCGCCTTTTTTAACTTGGCCGCCTGGAGTAGCGGACTTAACGCTGGCAACAATAATATCGCCGATATTGGCGTAACGGCGGAAGGAGCCGCCTAAAACGCGAATGCACATTAAATCTTTCGCGCCGGTATTGTCAGCAACGTTAAGCATAGTTTGTTGTTGAATCAAGCAAATTTCTCCTTTCAATCGAATTTAGGTTTTAGCGAATTACTTAGCTTTTTCGACGATTTGGACAAGCCGCCAACGCTTATGCTTAGAAAGCGGACGAGTTTCCATAATTTGAACGCGATCGCCAATGTGAGCCTCTTCGTTTTCGTCGTGAACGAGGAATTTAATAGTACGTTTGACGGACTTTTTGTAAAGTTTATGCTGAACGAGCTCCTCAATGGCAACGGTAATAGTCTTGTTCATTTTATCGCTAACGACCTTGCCGATACGGGTTTTACGTTCGTTACGTTTAACAGAATCGCTCAAAATGTAGCCTCCTTTCAAATTTGATGATTTTCATTAATTGACTTTGAAAAGTTTTGACAAGTAGTCCAGTTAAGCGAAGTTAAAAATTTCTAGTTTTCGCCGAACTCCTTAATTAACTTGACTTTGAATCGTTTTAATACGAGCAATATCCTTTTTAATGTCGCGGATTTTCATAGGATTATCAAGTTGTCCGGTAGCATGTTGGAAACGGAGGTTAAAAAGTTCCTCTTTAAGCGATTTAAGTTTATCGTCGCGTTCGTCAGCAGAGAGATCACGAATTTCATTAGGTTTCATTTAGAATCACCGCCATTCTCAGATTGAGCGGCTTCAGCAGCCTTTTCTTCTTCAAAAGCAGTGTGAGCAGCGCGTTTAGCGTCAGCAACGGATTCTTCAACGACTGGAACAAATACATCGCCCTGATGATCGGAAACAACGAATTTAGTTTTAATAGGCAATTTGTGCCCAGCAAGACGCATAGCCTCAGCAGCAACTTCCTTAGGAACGCCCGCCATTTCAAAGAGTACGCGTCCCGGCTTAACAACGGCTACCCAATATTCCGGCGATCCTTTACCCGACCCCATACGAGTTTCAGCCGGCTTAGCAGTAACCGGCTTGTCCGGGAAAATCTTAATCCAAACTTGTCCGCCACGTCTGATATATCTCGTCATCGCAATACGCGCTGCCTCAATTTGACGGTTAGTAATCCACGCCGGTTCAAGAGCGACTAAGCCATATTGACCGTGAGCAATTTGGTTGCCTTTATTAGCTTTACCTTTCATTTTACCGCGAAATTGTTTACGGTATTTGGTACGTTTAGGCATTAACATTATTCATCGACGCTCCCTTCAGCAGGTTGCACATTATTTGCAACTTTCTTTTCAGGAAGAATTTCGCCTTTAAAAATCCAAACTTTGACGCCGATTCTGCCGTAAGTTGTATTCGCTTCAGCAAAACCATAATCAATATCAGCGCGGAGAGTATGAAGTGGAATAGAACCTTCGCGGTAAGATTCACTACGAGCAATTTCTGCGCCGCCGAGACGACCACTGCACATAATTTTAATACCTTTTGCGCCGAGTCTCATTGTACGTTGAACAGATTGTTTCATAGCGCGTCTAAAGGCGATACGTCTTTCAAGTTGAGCAGCGATATTTTCAGCAACCAAAGTTGCATCAAGATCTGCGTTTTTAATTTCCATAATGTTAATATCGAGACGCTTAGCAGTAATTTTTCTAAGTTCAGCTTTAATTTCTTCAATACCAGAACCGCCGTGTCCAATAAGTACACCGGGTTTTGCAGTATGAATTGTAATTTTAATTCTATCTTTGGAACGTTCGGTTTCAATACGAGAGATACTGGCTTGAATAGGCACCAACTGCTTTTTAGCATTACCTTCGTTAGCATCTTTAGCATCTTTAGCATCTTTACGAGTGCTACGCATAATTTTAAGGTTTTTTAATACTTTGCGAATTTTAATATCTTCGTGAAGGTTTTTGGCAAAATCTCTGTCAGCATACCATTTGGCGTCCCAAGTTTTGATGATGCCCAAGCGTATTCCGTGCGGATGTACCTTTTGACCCAAACTATTTCCCTCCTTGTAAATTCGACGAGTAGGAGAATTTACTCAATGTGATGAGTAAAAACCTCTACTCTATTTTTCAGATTCTTCTTTATTGGAAACTATAACGGTAATATGTGAAGTGCGTTTGAAAATGCTGAACGCCTGCCCGCGTGAACGTGGATGAATGCGCTTGAGTGTTGGTCCTTCATCAACAAAGCATTTCGATACAACCAAATTATCAGAATCCATATCAAAATTATTTTCCGCGTTTGCAATAGCAGAGCGCAAAACTTTATTCAGCAAAACTGCACCGCGTTTGGGTGTAAATTTCAAAATTGCCAACGCGTCTGCAACACTTTTACCACGAATTAAATCAGCGACGATACGAACTTTGCGCGGAGCAATACGAACATATTTTGCAACGGATTTAACTTCTTTAGAATCAGCCACAATGCAACCTCCTTTCTTTTTAGGTGTTAGCGGTTAGCCGTTAGCTGTCAGGTAAATCCTAACCCCTATAACCTAACCACTAGCCCCTATTTAAGCTTAGTTTTGCGTTCTTCGCCGGCGTGACCTTTGAAAGTACGAGTTGGCGCAAATTCACCGAGTTTATGACCAACCATATCTTCAGTAATGTAAACCGGCACATGTTTTCTTCCGTCATGAACGGCGATTGTATGAGTAATGAACGCAGGAAGAATTGTTGAACTGCGCGACCACGTGCGAATAACTTTTTTATCATTGGCGGCGTTGAGTGCCTCAATCTTTTTCAAAAGTTTTTCTTCGACAAACGGTCCTTTTTTTACAGAACGTGACAAATTAAATTCCTCCCTTCGCTATTACTTACGACGACGAACAATAAGTTTATCAGACGCTTTTTTACGGCGAGTCTTAGCACCCATAGCGCATTTACCCCATTTGGTAACAGGATGTTTGCGACCGACAGGACTGCGACCTTCACCACCGCCATGCGGATGATCAACAGGATTCATTACAACGCCGCGGTTAGCAGGACGAATACCCATCCAGCGCGAGCGACCGGCTTTACCGATTGTAATATTTTCGTGATCCAAATTGCCAACTTGTCCGATTGAGGCGCGGCAGTTGATATGAACTTTGCGAACTTCGCCGGAAGGCATTCTGATTGTTGCATAATCGCCTTCTTTAGCCATAAGTTGCGCCGCCGCTCCTGCACTGCGTACCATTTGTCCGCCTTTACCGATTTTAATTTCAATATTGTGAATCAAAGTACCGACCGGAATATTTTTCAGCGGGAGTGCATTACCAACTTTAATATCAGATTCAGGACCGGATTCGACTTTGTCACCGACCTTTAAACCGTTTGGAGCAAGAATGTAGCGTTTTTCGCCGTCTGCATAGTTTAAAAGTGCGATACGTGCGCTACGGTTCGGATCGTATTCAATCGTTGCAACAGTTGCGGGGATACCGTCTTTGTTGCGTTTGAAATCGATAATTCTGTAACGGCGTTTGTGTCCGCCGCCTTGATGCCGTACCGTTAATTTTCCTTGTTGGTTACGTCCGCCATGACTTTTGAGCGGCGCAAGCAAGGATTTTTCCGGCTTGTCTGTCGTAATTTCTTCAAAAGTTGAAACCGTCATGAAACGGCGTCCGGCAGAATACGGCTTAAATGATTTTATTCCCACTTGTGTACCTCCTTGATTTATTTTTTGTATATCAGAAATTTTGGCGTCAACTAAAACCGCCATTTAGGGATTTTACCATAACGCCAAATTTCTAACAATACCTATTTAAAAATTTTTTTTAGTGAGATTGAAATTTTAACCAAAAATCACTGCTAGGATAAAAAATATAATCGAAAGTCCAATAAGAATTTCGACAATTTTTTTGATAATGTACGCTACTAAGGCAACGGCGACAGCGGCAAACAATGCACCAATTACGGCTTCAGGTGAGCCGAAATAGCCAACAATCATATCCCACGCCGCGTTACCGAGTACAAAACTTATCAGCGATTTTATCATAATTTAAAATTTCCTCAAAATTTTTTTTACGCGCTGAAGAATTCGATAGTTTCACCGGCGGCAAGTTTCACAATAGCTTTTTTGTAGCTGGAAGTTTTGCCGACGCTACGACCAACGCGTTTAGTTTTTGCGCGAACGTTCATTGTATTAACTTTTTCAACTTTAACATTGAAAATTTCTTTAACGGCGTCCGCAATTTGAATTTTATTTGCGCGTTTATCGACTACGAAAACATATTTACCGTCAGCCATTAAGTCGGTTGTACGTTCGGTAATAAGCGGGCGAATTAAAATATCTCTTGCTTCCATCAAATGTACACCTCCTCAATTTTTGCAACGGCAGATTTTGTAATGAAAACTTTTTCAGCATTCAAAATATCGTAAACGTTAATTTGCAACGCGCTGATAACATTTGCATTTTGAAGATTGTTTGACGAACGCATAACATTTTCAATCAATTCTTCGGTAATGAAAAGAGCCTTGCAGTTGTCAACGCCGAAAGTTTTTTGGAACGCTACAAAGTTTTTGGTTTTTGGAACTTCAAAATTTAAATCGTCAAGGACAATCAAATTTTCAGATTTAACTTTATCGCTAAGTACGCACTTCAAAGCAAGGCGGCGTTGTCTACGCGGCATAGTGAAAGCGTAGGAACGTGGATGCGGTCCAAAAATAGTACCGCCACCGCGCCAAAGAGGACTTCTGCGAGAACCTGCGCGAGCGCGTCCCGTGCCTTTTTGTCTCCAAGGTTTACGACCGCCGCCGCGAACCATTCCGCGAGTTTTTGTAGCATGTGTGCCGAGTCTCCACGACGCCATTTGCATTACAACAGCTTGATGAACAAGCCCCGCGTTCATTTCAACTTCAAAAATATCTGCGCTAAGTTCAATATCGCCGACTTTTGAATTTTTCATATTGTAAACTGCTAATGTTGGCATTTAATTCGTCCTCCTTTCTTATCTGTGCTTTCTGTTAGATTTAACAGTTTCTTTGATGATAACAAAACCTTTTTTAGGTCCGGGAATTGCGCCCTTAATCAGCAAAAGGTTTCTGTTAGTGTCAACTTTTACGACAGTTAAACGTTGTACGGTTGTACGAACGCCGCCCATATGTCCGGGCAATTTTTTACCTTTGATAACACGACCGCCGGGACCTGAAAGCATTGCGCCGGTTGATCCGGGTTCACGATGTGACTTGGAGCCGTGTCCCATTGGACCGCGTGCAAAATGGTGGCGTTTAATTCCGCCTGCAAAGCCTTTACCTTTTGAAGTTCCAACTACGTCTACAAGATCGCCTTCAGCGAAAATATCTACGCCGATAACGTCGCCAATTTTATATTCAGATTCAGCCGTTAAACGAACTTCACGAATATATTTTACAGCCTTGACGCCAAACTTTTTGAACTGTCCCGCCATAGGTTTATTGACTTTCTTTTCTTTAATTTCGCCAAAACCGAGTTGCACACTGTTATAACCGTCAGTGTCAACAGTTTTGTTACGAATGACGATATTATTTCCACTTTCAACGACTGTTACAGGAATAACTTTGCCGTCTTCAGTAAAAATTTGAGTCATACCGAGTTTAATTCCTAAAATTGTTTTAGCCAATGTTCACACCTCCGCCTTACAGCTTAATTTCGATGTCAACACCGGCAGGAAGGTCTAAGCGCACGAGTGCATCAATAGCCTTTTGCGTCGGTTGAAGAATATCAATTAAACGCTTATGGGTACGCATTTCAAATTGTTCGCGTGAATCTTTGTTGACGTGCGGCGAACGAAGAATGGTATAAATATTTTTTTCAGTTGGAAGCGGAACGGGACCTGAAACCATTGCACCGTTTTTCTTGGCAGTTTCAACGATTTTAGCCGCGCTTTGATCTAAAGACTTATGATCATAAGCCTTTAAACGAATCCGCAACTTTTTTTGTTTTTGTTGTGGCAATTTAAATCCTCCTAAATTCGCGACAGTTCCCTTGACTGCAGAAATTGCCTTAATCAGCCAAGCCATCTGCCGGTTATTGCAAATAATAGGGGCTAGGGACTGGGGATTAGGGATTAAGGAAAATTTCCCTAACAACTAATCCTCCAAAAAACCTAACCCCAAAACTTCGGGAGAGTTTTTGAAATAGAAACCAGAAACCCTAGTCCCTAATTCCTAACCCCTAATCCCTAAATTATTATTCGTTAATTTCGATAACGCGACCTGAACCGACTGTGTGACCGCCTTCACGAATAGCGAAGAGCAAGCCTTTTTCAATAGCAATAGGTGTAATAAGTTCAACGTCCATTTCAATGTGATCGCCGGGCATGCACATTTCAGCAGCATCGCCGTTAGTATCTTTCAAGTTGCCAACTACGCCTGTAACGTCAGTTGTACGGAAATAGAATTGCGGGCGATAGTTTGCAAAGAACGGGGTATGACGTCCGCCTTCTTCTTTAGTAAGGACGTAAACTTGAGCCTTGAATTTTGTATGAGGATGAATTGTGCCGGGTTTTGCCAAAACTTGACCGCGTTCAATTTCTTTTCTGTCAACGCCACGAAGGAGAACGCCGACGTTATCGCCTGCAACTGCGCTATCAAGCAATTTGCGGAACATTTCAATACCTGTAGCAACGGTTTTTCTGGGTTCTTCACGAAGTCCAACAATTTCAACAGGATCATTAAGTTTCAATTCGCCACGTTCAACACGACCTGTAGCAACTGTGCCACGTCCGGTAATTGTGAAAACGTCTTCAACAGGCATTAAGAAAGGTTTATCTTTGTCGCGTTCAGGTGTAGGAATGTAAGCATCAACTTCATCAAGCAATTTCATAATGTTAGCTTCTTGTTCCTTGTCGCCTTGAAGTGCCAAAAGTGCAGAACCTGCAACAATCGGAATATCATCGCCCGGGAATTCATATTTGCTAAGAAGTTCGCGTACTTCCATTTCAACGAGTTCCAAAAGTTCAGGATCGTCTACTTGGTCAACTTTGTTAAGGAAAACAACGATAGCAGGAACGCCAACTTGACGAGCCAAAAGGATATGCTCACGAGTTTGAGGCATAGGACCATCAGACGCTGCAACAACGAGAATTGCGCCGTCCATTTGAGCCGCGCCGGTGATCATGTTTTTGATATAGTCAGCGTGACCGGGGCAGTCAACGTGTGCATAGTGACGTTTGTCAGTTTCGTATTCAACGTGTGCAGTGTTGATTGTGATACCGCGTTCACGTTCTTCAGGTGCTTTATCAATGTTTTCATAGGATTCGTATTTTGCATAACCTTTTTGAGAGAGAACTTTTGTAATAGCCGCAGTCAAAGTAGTTTTGCCGTGATCGATATGTCCGATAGTACCAATGTTTACGTGTGGTTTACTACGGTCAAATTTCTGTTTTGCCAAATTAAACACTCCTTATTAGGAAAAAATTTATCAATTTTATTTATAAACTCAAGCGGTTTTAGGTTTTAGCGGTTAGCCGTTAGCGATTAGGAAATTTTCCCTAACCCCTAACTCCTAGTCCCTAACCCCTAATCACTCGCCTTTGTTTCTCGCAACAATAGCATCAGCAATAGTTTTGGGAACTTCATCATAGTAGGCAACTTCCATTGAATAGTTGCCGCGTCCCTGCGTCTTAGACCTCAGATCAGTCGAATAGCCGAACATTTCTGAAAGCGGTACAAATCCATGAATGACTTGCACACCTGCGCGAGGTTCCATACCGTCAATTCTGCCGCGTCTTGCATTCAAATCGCCGATAACATCGCCCATGTAACTTTCAGGGACTGTAACTTCAACTTTTACGTAAGGTTCAAGTAAAACGGGCTTAGCCTTTTCAGCCGCCGCCTTGAAAGCGATTGAGCCTGCAATTTTGAACGCCGCCTCTGAAGAGTCAACCTCATGAAAACTGCCGTCATAAACAACCGCTTTAACGTCAACCATTGGATAACCTGCCAAAACGCCGTTTTCCATTGCCTGTTTGACGCCCGCCTCAATAGGATTGATATATTCTTTTGGAATGACGCCGCCGACGATTTTACTTTCAAATTCAAATCCTTTGCCGACTTCGTTGGGGAAAATTTCAATCCAGCAATGTCCGTATTGTCCATGTCCGCCGCTTTGACGAATAAATTTGCCTTCGGCTTTTGCGCTTTTACGAATTGTTTCACGGTATGCAACTTGAGGTTCGCCAACTTTGCAATCGACTTTAAACTCGCGTAACATTCTGTCAACGATAATTTGTAAATGCAATTCGCCCATTCCTGAAATAATCGTCTGTCCGGTTTCTGCGTCAGTACGTACTTTGAAAGTCGGGTCTTCTTCAGCCAACTTTTGCAGGGCAATTCCCATTTTATCCTGATCGTTTTTAGTGGAAGGTTCAACCGCCACTGAAATAACGGGGTCTGGAAATTCCATTGATTCAAGAATAATTTGTTTGCCTTCGTCGCAAAGTGTATCGCCTGTTGTCGTGTCTTTTAAACCGACTGCCGCCGCAATATCGCCGCTGTAAACTGTATCAATTTCAGTGCGGTTATTGGCGTGCATTTGTAAAATTCTGCCGATACGTTCTTTTTTGCCTTTAGTTGAATTGTAAACATATGAGCCGGATTTTAAAACGCCACTGTAAACTCTGAAAAATGCAAGCTTGCCAACGTAGGGATCAGTCATAATTTTAAAAGCCAACGCTGCAAATGGTTCTTCATCGCTTGAAGGTCTTGAATCTTCTTCGCCGTCCGGTGTTACACCTTGAATTGGTTTAATGTCAGTCGGCGCGGGCATATAATCAACAATAGCATCAAGCAGAGGTTGAACGCCACGGTTTTTATATGAAGTGCCGCAAGTAACAGGCGTCATTTTACAATCAATCGTAGCTTTACGAATTACCGCTTTAATTTCGTCAACTGTAACTTCTTCGCCGCCGAGATATTTTTCCATGAAGTCGTCATCTTGTTCAGCGCAAGCCTCCAAAAGTTTATCGCGGTAGTCTTTTGCCATATCGAGCATATCATCAGGAATATCAATTTCGTCTGCAACTTTGCCTAAATCGTCTTCGTAAACAATAGCCTCCATTTTGACTAAGTCAATAATTCCTTGAAATTTATCTTCAGCTCCTATTGGCAGTTGAATCGCAATAGCATTTGTATGAAGTCTGTCGCGCATCATTTGGATAACGTTGTAAAAATCTGCGCCAGTAATATCCATTTTGTTGACGTAAGCCATACGCGGTACATTGTACCTTTCAGCCTGTCGCCAAACTGTTTCAGTTTGTGGCTCAACGCCGCCGCGTGCGGTTAAAATCGCAAGTGCGCCGTCTAAAACTCTCAAAGACCTTTCAACTTCAACCGTGAAATCTACGTGACCGGGCGTATCAATGATATTTATTCTGTGATTTTTCCAGAAACAAGTTGTAGCCGCTGAAGTGATTGTAATTCCGCGTTCCTGTTCCTGTACCATCCAGTCCATTGTAGCCGCGCCGTCGTGAACTTCGCCGATTTTATGATTTTTGCCCGTGTAAAATAGTATACGCTCCGTTGTCGTCGTTTTTCCGGCGTCAATGTGCGCCATAATTCCAATGTTGCGAGTTTTTTCTAATGAAAACTCTCTAGTAGACACTTTGAATTTCGCTCCTTCTAAAAAATTTTTACAGAAAAATTCAACGTGTCAAAATTACCAACGATAATGAGCAAATGCTTTGTTAGCCTCTGCCATTTTGTGAGTATCTTCTTTTTTCTTGATAGATGCGCCGGTATTGTTAGCCGCATCCATTAACTCGGCTGAAAGGCGGGCATCCATAGTTTTTTCGCCGCGAAGTCTTGCATAATTTACAAGCCAACGAATACCTAAAGTTTGTCTTCTTTCGGGGCGAACTTCAACCGGTACTTGATAGTTAGCACCACCAACACGGCGGGCGCGAACTTCCAATACAGGCATAACGTTTTTCAGTGCCGTTTCAAAAATTTCAAGCGGATCTTTGCCGGTTTTTTCTCTGATAGCCTCAAATGCATCATAAACTACGCGCTGTGCGACGGATTTTTTGCCGCTAAGCATAACTTTATTGATGAATTTGGTTACTGTCTTTGAATGATAAACCGGATCAGGAAGAACATCGCGTTTCGGCACAGAACCTTTTCTTGGCATGTTTAAATCTCCTTTAATCAGGATTAATCGCAGTTTTCAGGAATTTTAACTAATCCCTAATCCCTAGCCCCTAACCCCTATTTCTTCTTAGGTTTAGCTTTCTTTGCGCCGTATTTTGAACGGGATTGATTCCTGTCTTGAACGCCTGCGGTATCGAGTGAACCGCGAATAATATGATAACGCACACCCGGTAAATCCTTAACACGACCGCCGCGAATTAAAACGACGCTGTGTTCTTGTAAATTATGACCAATACCGGGAATGTATGCAGTAACCTCGATTGAGTTAGTTAAGCGGACACGCGCAACCTTGCGCAACGCTGAATTTGGTTTTTTAGGCGTTGTAGTATAAACACGTGTGCAAACTCCACGTTTTTGCGGACACTCTTTCAAAGCCGGTGCAGTAGATTTTTCAGTAACGCTTTGACGACTTTTTCTAACTAACTGATTAATGGTTGGCACACATCCCACCTCCTTTCACAACTTAAGAAAAAATTCCTTCAAAACGTGGCGAATTTTAGCATTTAAAAATTTTAGCGTCAAATGGCGTCAGAACGCCAATTTTTTTTACAAGCTGTCTAGCGACAAGAATTTTGAGTTAAATTTTTACTCCAAAATTGATAAATTTTCAAAATTTACCTGCAATATCTACACAGTTTTTATCATATTAAACATCAGAAATTTTAAATTTACCAGATATTTATTTTAGTTTTTATATGTACTTTCTTTTCAGTCGCGAAAAGAAAGTACCAAAGAAACGCTTT
>ERZ842401.464-NODE-464-length-59095-cov-10.558096_pt1 | contig 59095 bp, 46 predicted proteins | sample MGYA00521270_ERZ842401 | MGnify/ENA primary metagenome ERZ842401 (study PRJEB31892, sample SAMEA3878208) | bioreactor metagenome | biome: Moose rumen | place: Sweden | collected 2011-10 | study: EMG produced TPA metagenomics assembly of the PRJEB12797 data set...
AAATAACCTCTATATTTGCTTATCAAAACAGCAATGCGTTATGTCAAATACAATAGGCAACATATTCCGTCTGACCAGCTTCGGAGAAAGTCACGGGAAAGGTATAGGTGGTGTAATAGATGGTTATCCTGCAGGAATAAGCATCGATGTAGATTTTATCCAACATGAATTGGAACGTCGCAAACCTGGACAATCCGCTCTCACTACAGCCAGAAAGGAGGCAGACAGAGTAGAAATACTATCGGGCATATTTGAGGGAAAATCTACAGGAACTCCCATCGGATTCATTGTATGGAATGAGAACCAACATTCTCAAGATTACAGCAACTTAAAAGACGTGTTTCGCCCATCGCATGCCGATTTCACCTATTGGAGAAAATATAGTATCAGAGATTATCGAGGAGGCGGACGTTCTTCAGCCAGAGAGACCATCAGCCGCGTAGTGGCTGGGGCCTTTGCAAAATTGGCTTTAAGGCAGCTTGGTGTAAACATACAGGCATATACCTCTCAAGTAGGCGAAATCTGTTTAAATGAAGACTATACCTTATATGATATAGCAAAAGCAGAAGATAATGCCGTACGCTGTCCAGATGAAGAGAAAGCGAAGGAAATGGAAGAGCTCATTCTGAAGGTAAAAGCAGAAGGCGATACCATCGGAGGTGTGATCACGTGCGTAGTAAAGCACTGCCCTACCGGACTCGGGGAACCTGTATTCGGAAAACTCCATGCAGCCCTAGGAAATGCCATGCTTAGCATCAATGCCGCAAAAGGGTTTGAATATGGCAGCGGATTTGGCGGCGTAACCCAAAAAGGCAGTGAACAGAATGACATATTCTGCCATGAAGATGGGCAAATCAGTACGCGTACTAATCATTCTGGAGGCATACAAGGCGGCATCAGCAATGGTCAGGACATCTACTTCCGTGTGGCTTTCAAGCCTATCGCTACCCTACTCCGTGAACAGCAAACGGTAGATGTGAATGGCGAAGAAACAGCGCTTGCAGCAAAGGGCAGACATGATCCTTGCGTACTGCCACGTGCTGTTCCAATAGTGGAAGCCATGACTGCCATCACACTCCTTGACTATTACTTACTTACAAAAACTACCCGACTATGATAGAACAATACATTGAAGAAAACGAGTCTCGCATGCTCGATGAACTGTTTAGTTTAATACATATCCCAAGCATAAGCTCAGAAAGTGCGCATAAAGAAGACATGTTGCGCTGTGCTAATCGATGGAGGACCTTGCTACTTGAAGCTGGGGCTGACCATGTTGAGGTGATGCCATCAGAAGGCAATCCGATGGTCTTTGCAGAGAAGGTTGTAGATCCAACTGCTAAAACTGTTCTGATATACGGCCATTATGATGTGATGCCCGTGGAGCCGCTCGATCTTTGGAAGACATCTCCTTTCGAGCCAGTCATCAAAGACGGGCATATCTGGGCACGTGGAGCAGATGATGACAAAGGACAGAGTTTTATTCAAGCCAAAGCCTTCGAATATCTGGTTAAGAACGGGCTTTTGAAACACAATGTCAAGTTCATCCTCGAAGGCGAGGAGGAGATCGGGTCTCCAAGTCTCGAAGCATTCTGCGAGAAGCACAAGGAGCTACTTAAAGCGGATATCATCTTAGTATCCGACACTTCTATGCTTAGTGCAGAGCTGCCATCACTGACCACAGGACTGCGTGGGCTCTCCTATTGGCAAGTGGAAGTTACCGGCCCCAACAGAGACCTGCATAGCGGTCATTTCGGAGGGGCAGTGGCCAATCCTATCAATGTGCTTTGCAAGCTCATTGCACAGATGACAGACGAAGACGGACGCATCACGGTGCCACATTTCTATGATGACGTAGAGGAGGTGCCACAAGAAGAACGTGACATGATTGCCCACATTCCTTTTGACCTGGAGAAGTACAAACGCGCTATTGATGTGGAAGAAGTATGCGGTGAAAAAGGCTACAGCACATTGGAGCGCAATAGTTGCCGCCCGTCCTTTGATGTATGTGGCATCTGGGGAGGATACACGGGAGAAGGCGCCAAGACGGTCATCCCAAGCAAAGCCTATGCCAAGATTTCTACGCGCTTAGTGCCACATCAGGACAATGAAAAGATTGGGAAGCTCATGGCAGACTACCTACAAGAGATTGCCCCTAAGAGTGTGAAAGTGAAAGTGGAGTACCTTCATGGAGGCGAAAGCTATGTTTGTCCTATTTCTTTGCCTGCTTATAAAGCAGCTGAAAAGGGATTTGAAGAGGCCTTTGGGAAACGTCCTTTGGCAGTACGTCGTGGAGGAAGCATCCCTATCATTGCTACCTTTGAGAAAGCCTTGGGCATCAAGACCGTCCTCATGGGCTTTGGTTTGGAAAGCAATGCCATCCACTCTCCAAACGAGAACATTCCTCTGGATATGATACGCAAAGGCATTCAAGCAGTAGTGGGGTTCCACTTACACTTTGAGAATGAAGAATGAAGAATGAGGAATGAAGAATAAGGGCTGCGCTATTCTATGGAAGCACAGCCCTCATTATTTATTTCAGTCTTTCAGTTATTCAGGTTTCATTCCTCATCTTGCATCAGGGAACTCTTTCACTAACTCAGCACGAACCTGCTCAAAGTTGGCCAACTTAGCACGATAGAACTTTTCCACATCAGTCCAATGGTAATATGGAGCCATATCTGTTTGCACAGGGATGGTGCATTCACGCTCATTGAGTAGGAACTTCACCAACACGTCACCTGTCTTACGATGCTTATAGAACACTATCTGAATATTGCTGGCCATAGGGATAAGCTTATAATCAGGATAAACCTCTGCCAACTGTGAAAGGTCACTTACTGGGGTGCCCCACTTATCCAGTTCCAACAAGGCTGCTAGAGGCATGATGATAGTATCGTGTCCGAAACGCAGAGTGGCACTCTCCTTACCTGATGCCAGAGCATCAACAGCAGTGTCGAGAATATTCTGCAACAGCGGAGCCATGCGATAGGGCATCAATCCACGCGTCTCTTTTGCAGGACCGTAAGCCAAGTACCAATACAGATTGCCACTTTGGAAGAAATCATAACATTCTTCTGCAGTAAAATAATCCAGCAAGTTGAAGTCTGGCGTATAGTCAATATCCTGCATACTCGTTGCAATGTCTATCAACTGGCGCATCAACGCACTACCGTCCACCACCCAGTTCACATAGTCTTGATCTGTAAACAGCACCTTCATCAGACGATCAGAAGTGGTGGTAGTCTTTAAGCTCCCACGCATCGCAGAACTATACTCGGGAGTTCGCAACAGCTGATTCAGCACAGGGTCACTATGGTTCATGTAATACATATCGTGCGGACTGGCATCGTTAGAGAAGTGCAGCTTTCCATTCAGTGACTGCAACTCCATACATTCATTGACTTTAGAGAGGATACTGCGTATCACCGTTGTAGAGCGTGCGTCCACATCGATTTCCTTTCCGAATATCTCTGGGAAATGCTCATACATACGATGCCCTATGCCACGATGCTGCAGCGCCCCCACCTTTGTAAGGTCCCCATAGCGGTTTTTGGCTGCCTCATAGGTTTTTTCCAATAGACCAAGAATTTTTTCTCCTTCTGCACTAAGAACGCCAAACTCCTTAGCTTTCTTTAAGGTCTCGATAGGTTGCGTATAGTCATTCTCACTGATACGATAGCGAGAGCCATGACGCGCATAATGACTCAAATAGAAAGGTTGATACCCCTTAGGAGCAGGTGTGAGTGCCTCAGTAGGCACGGGATACACCACCATGTTTCCACCAGCCAGTTCTTTGTTCTGTCGGATTTCCTCCAACGTGTTCTGCGCACTAAGACCAAGTGCGATGGCACAGAGTGCGATAAGTAAAGCAAATCTTGTTTTCATAGCATATCTGATTTAATTGATATTTTCAAACATCAAGCGGAAAGTGCAGCCTGTTTTCCACTCCGAGCATCCATAAGCTGTCTTTCCTTTTATTATATGACCCTTCCCACAAAGCGGACATGGTTTTCCTATAATGCTGTCATTTGTAGGCAATTTCGCAGGTACTTCTCCGTTCTTATTAGAAGGAACTGCACTTTTCTTCACGACAGTTGCCTTTAGCTTTGGAACCGTAGGTTTCTTCAGAGCCATCTTCTTTGCCTCCTCTGGAGTAAGAATGGTGATACGCCGATTACTATTATCGGCCATGACAGCATGGACAATTTCCGTTACCATCTGCTTCAGTTCGTCCAGAAACTGAGAAGCGCTGAAAGTTTTTCGCTCTATCTCACGCAGTTTCTTCTCCCACAAGCCTGTCAGCTCTGCAGATTTCAGCAACTCTTCACGAATAAGTCCGATGAGTTCCACACCAGTAGGCGTGGCTATCAAACTCTTGCGCTCCTTACGGATATAGTTGCGCTTAAACAAGGTTTCTATTATGGCTGCTCGTGTAGAAGGCCTACCTATACCATTCTCTTTCAGGGCATCTCGGAGTTCGTCATTCTCCACCAACTTACCCGCAGTTTCCATGGCTCTAAGCAATGTAGCCTCCGTATAAGGTTTTGGTGGCTGAGTCCATTTCTCCAGAAGTTCAGGAATATGCGGCCCTGTCTCCCCTTTGGTGAATTGACCATTGACCATTGACCATTGACCATTATTCTGCCCTTTGTCTCCCTCTGCTGGTTCGGCATCGGCTGTGGTCTTATCGTTATCTGATTCTTGAAACACCACACGCCATCCTGGATCTAATACCTGACGGCCACTGGTCTTAAAAGGAATGTCCTCCACCCTACCCTCTATGGTTGTAGTGGATATCTTACACTCAGGATAGAAGACGGCTATGAAATGACGCGCCACCAGATCGAAGACTTTCCGCTCTGCATCCGTGAGGTTCACAGGAGGTTGCCCTGTTGGAATGATGGCATGATGATCGGTCACCTTAGAATTGTCAAACACTTTCTTAGACTTTGGCAATGGTTTCCCTGCCAATGCTGCTGTGAGCGTTTCATAACCTTTCAGCCCTCGAAGGGTGGCTGCACACTTAGGATAGATATCATCACTTAAGAAGGTTGTATCTACACGCGGATAGGTGGTCACCTTCTTCTCATAGAGACTTTGGATAAGCTTCAGCGTTTCATCGGCAGAATAGCCGAACTTGCGGTTGCAATCCACCTGCAGGGAGGTCAGGTCATAGAGACGAGGGGGGAACTCCTTTCCTGGCTTCTTCGTCACACTGGTGACCTCAAAAGGCAGATCCTTCAGGCGATCCACCAGTTTTTGGCCATCTTCTTCATTGGCAATGGGTTCCATGCCTGGATTCTCTATCTGAGAAATGTCTATAGGTTCGTCCCCCTTTTTGCTTTTCTCCGCCTCGGCAATGAGCTCCTCATCTGTTTTCTTGACCACCGCACTGAAGAGCGTGTCTCGATAGGTGGTCTTGAGTTCCCAATACTGACGGGGTTCAAAGTGCTCTATCTCCTGCTGACGGTTCACTATCAATGCCAAGGTAGGCGTCTGTACACGTCCGATGCTGAGCACCTGTCGGTTCTGGCCGTATTTCATCGTATAGAGACGTGTGGCGTTCATGCCCAAGAGCCAATCTCCAATGGCACGCGAGAGTCCTGCCTCATAGAGCGACTGGTAGTCACTGGCCTCATGCAAGTGCTGGAAGCCGTCACGGATAGACTCTTCTGTCAGAGAGGAGATCCACAAGCGCTTTACGGGACAGGTAGCACCCGCTTTCAGCATCACCCATCGCTGTATTAGTTCACCCTCCTGTCCGGCATCACCGCAATTGATGATCATGTCTGCCTTCTGCATCAGGCCCTCTATGGTGTGGAATTGCTTCTCGTAAGTGGCATTATGCTCGATGAGTTTGATACCGAAACGAGGCGGAATCATTGGCAGGGAGGCGAGGCTCCATGCCTTCCACTGCGGGGCATACTCATGCGGCTCCTTGAGCATGCACAGATGTCCGAAGGTCCACGTCACTTGGTAGCCGTTCCCCTCAATGTATCCGTCTTTACGCTCACGAGCACCCAGCACTTCGGCTATATCTCGTGCCACTGATGGCTTTTCGGCAATGCAAACTATCATATCTTATCGCAGAAACTTATAAAGTACAAAGATACAGCTTTTTTCTTTCTTTGCAATAACTGAGAATGATTTGCTTTCCAGAATGTATAAGGTCTGGGATAGGCCAACAAAAAGAGAGCGATATGGCAGGAAAAAAACCATGCGTAGGGTAACAAACTTCACATCGCTTGTCCAGAACTTTTGTCTCACTATTCCGCAGGTTTTTCCTCAAGCATCTTGCCATTTTCCATGCTTCATCACGCGCTTCAGTGTCAAGTCATCATCGAAGACCAGAAGGTCGGCCATGTGACCTGCGTCCAGACTGCCATAGAGATGATCCAAACCCAACAACAGTGCTGGACGCAGTGAAGCCATCTCAAGTGCCTCGGACAGAGGGATTCCTACATGCTTCACACAATTACGTACAGCCTGCCACATGCTCAATGCAGAGCCACAAAGCACCTTGTCGCCAGTGGCAGTGGTGCGGACAAAGCAGCTATGCGTGTCATCATAGTCCACCCCCATCTCTGGGCATTGGGTGAAAGCATCGGTAAACAAGTAAACCGACTGAGGCATGATGTCATAGGCCATGCGCACCATAGGATAAGCCACGTGTACCCCATCTACAATGAGCCCAGTAGGTGGTTTCAGACGGAAGATGGCTGGGATGTGCCCTGGCTTGCGATGATGCATGGGGGGCATGCCGTTATAGAGGTGCGTCACAGAATGGCGGGGCTTTGACAAGAAGTGCAAAGCCTCATCATAACTGGCTGCACTATGGGCAAATGATGCCCTGACTCCGCATTGCTCCAGATATTCGACTTGCCCTTCTGTGATGCGTTCGGGAGAGACGGACATCATACGCACGAAATGCCTGTCTTTTTCAAACAGAGCCTTCAATTCTGCATCTGTACAATCGCGCACGCAGTCGGCCCTATGCGCCCCACGATACTCCATACTGAAATAAGGGCCTTCTAAGTGCATGCCCATGAAATTCTCAGGAAGTTGTGTCTCATGCGTCTGCAGTTCGCTCTGCATAGTCATGTACATAGGCAACGTATTGCTTGGTGCTGCAGCCAGGAATCCTGTGGTTCCCTCATGCATCAAGGTCGCTCCCATCTGCAGCAGGTCTGCAAAACGAACCGTCACTCCGAAGGCTCCTCCACCAGCCCCATTCACCAGCAGGTCTATGAGTCCTGGGGCTACGCAGCATCCCTGCATATCCATGCGTGGCATATCCTGAGGAATCTGCGACACGCACTCGAATCCCACGAAGTGATTGTCTTCTATCATCAAGGCCCATCCACACGCATCAGAAGAAACGGTGCCTGAGCCATAAAACCTGGCATTGACCAGTGCTGTCCTACGTTTGACCATATGTATTCTATTCGTTATTAACTTGTCGCAAAGTTAAGGGTCTTCATTAACCCTACAAAAAGAGCGGGCAGAAACCATTGCTCTGCCCGTTCTCATATATGATAAGGTATACTCCTTATTCGTCGCCCAGCAGAATCTCCATGATGGTACAAGCAGCCTTAGCCACTGAAGTACCAGGACCGAAGATAGCGCTTACGCCAGCCTTATAGAGGAAGTCGTAATCCTGTGCAGGAATCACACCACCAGCAATCACGATGATATCCTCACGACCAAGTTTCTTCAGTTCCTCGATAAGCTGAGGAATCAGCGTCTTATGACCAGCAGCCAGAGAAGAGGCACCCACTACGTGAACGTCGTTCTCTACAGCCTCACGAGCAGCCTCGGCAGGAGTCTGGAACAATGGTCCCATATCCACGTCGAAACCACAGTCGGCATAACCAGTTGCTACGACCTTAGCACCACGGTCGTGTCCGTCCTGACCCATCTTGGCCACCATGATACGTGGCTGACGGCCTTCCTTCTTAGCGAACTCCTGAGTGAGGCGGCAAGCCTTATCGAAGTCGCTGTCGTTCTTACTTTCTGATGAATACACGCCTGAAATAGTTCTAATTACTGCTTTATAACGGCCTACGATGGTCTCGCAAGCATCTGAAATCTCACCCAACGTACAACGCAAGCCAGCGGCCTTCACAGCCAGAGCCAGCAGGTTGTTCTTGCTCTTGCGACCCTCTGCGAAGTCACGCACGCACTCGGTAATCTCCTTCAGTGCAGCCTGGCAAGCAGCCTCGTCACGCTCAGCACGCAGCTTCTTCAAGCCTTCTACCTGCTCCAGACGTACGGCGGTGTTATCAATCTCAAGGATGTCGATAGGATCCTCATGGTCGAGACGGTACTTATTGGTACCCACGATGGTCTGGATGCCAGAGTCGATACGAGCCTGAGTACGGGCAGCAGCCTCCTCGATACGCATCTTAGGCAGACCAGTCTCGATAGCCTTAGCCATACCACCCAGCTTCTCGATCTCCTGGATGTGCTCCCATGCCTTATGTACCAACTCGTTGGTCAGAGACTCTACATAGTAAGAACCGCCCCATGGGTCGATCTGTTTGCAGACGTTGGTCTCTTCCTGAATATAGATCTGCGTGTTACGTGCGATACGTGCAGAGAAGTCGGTAGGCAGTGCGATAGCCTCATCCAGTGCATTGGTATGCAACGACTGAGTGTGACCCAGAGCGGCAGCCATAGCCTCAATACAGGTACGGCCTACGTTGTTGAATGGATCCTGCTCTGTCAGTGACCAACCAGAGGTCTGAGAGTGCGTACGCAGAGCCAATGACTTAGGATTGGTAGCGCCGAAGCTCTTCACGATCTTAGCCCAAAGCAGACGACCAGCACGCATCTTGGCAATCTCCATGAAGTGATTCATACCGATAGCCCAGAAGAATGACAGACGTGGAGCGAATGCATCTACAGGGATACCAGCATTCACACCCGTGCGGAGGTAGTCCATACCATCGGCCAGTGTGTAAGCCAACTCGATATCTGCGGTGGCACCAGCTTCTTGCATGTGGTAACCAGAGATAGAGATAGAGTTGAACTTAGGCATGTTCTGTGAAGTATATTCAAAGATATCAGCGATAATCTTCATTGAGAATGCAGGTGGGTAAATATAGGTATTACGCACCATGAACTCCTTCAAGATATCGTTCTGGATAGTACCAGCCATTTCCTCAAGCTTAGCACCCTGCTCCAGACCTGCGTTGATGTAGAATGCCATCACTGGCAGCACACCACCGTTCATAGTCATAGACACTGACATCTTGTTCAAAGGAATACCGTTGAAGAGGACCTTCATGTTCTCCAATGAGCAGATAGACACACCGGCCTTACCCACATCACCCACTACGCGGGCGTTGTCTGGGTCATAACCACGGTGAGTAGGAAGGTCGAAGGCTACAGACAGACCCTTCTGACCAGATGCCAAGTTACGGCGATAGAATGCGTTTGACTCCTCAGCGGTAGAGAAACCTGCGTACTGACGGATGGTCCAAGGGCGCAGTGGATACATGGCTGAGTACGGGCCACGGAGATAAGGAGGAATACCAGAAACGAAGTTCAGGTGCTCCATGCCTTCCAGGTCTTCTTTCGTATAAACAGGCTTTACATGGATGTGCTCTGGGGTCTCCCAGTTAGGCTCATTGCCATTAGCCTTCTGCCAAGCCATGCCATCTTCTGGCTTCAAGGCAGCATATATATCGATGTTCTTAAAATCTTTTCTCATTTCTTCAAAAGTTTAGCGTTGTACTCTTTCATTGTCTCCAATACGTTGCACTTCACATGGATGAAGTTCTCAATGCCAGCAGCCTTGAGGTCTTCCATGCAAGCAGGAGCACCAGCTACGATGAACATGGCGCGTCCGTTCAGATACTGGAATGCAGGAACTGCATACTCTGCATATTCGTCATCGCTTGAGCAGAGTACCACGATGTCGGCATTAGCAGCCAGAGCAGCATCTACACCTTCCTCTACAGTCTTGAATCCAAGGTTGTCGATCACCTTGTAACCAGCGGTAGCGAGGAAGTTGCAAGAGAACTGGGCACGAGCCTGACGCATAGCCAGGTTACCAATAGTGAGCATGAAAGCGATAGGAGTCTTCTCAGCAGCCTCAGTTTCCAGACGCAGGGTCTCAAACTCGCTGGCAGCACGATCGAACTTCAGAGTAGGAATCTCAGCCTCACCACCGCACTTACAGCAGGTCTCCACAGGACGCTTGCCGTTGCTGGTCTCGGTGAAGTTAGGATACTGGTTGGTACCCACGAGGATTTCCTTACGCTTAGCCACGTTAGCATGACGGGTCTTGGTGCTCTCAGCAATGGCGGCCTGAACTTTTCCAGCCTTCACCTGAGCATAGAAACCACCGTCTTCCTCTACAGCAAGGAACAACTTCCATGCCTGCTCTGCGATAGACACCGTCAGAGTCTCGATGTAATAAGAACCACCAGGAATATCCACCACGCTACCGAAGTGGCTCTCTTCCTTCAACAGCAGCTGCTGGTTGCGTGCCAGACGCTCAGAGAAGTCGGATGCCTCTTCATAAGTCACGTTGAACGGGGTCACTGTCATAGAGTCTACACCACCCAGTGCAGCACTCATGGCCTGAGTCTGCGTACGCAGCAGGTTCATGTGAGCATCGAATACAGAGAGGTTATAAGTAGAGGTAGTAGCATGTACGTGAATCTTGCAAGCTTCCTTGTTGTCAGTGTACTGAGACATGATGTCTGCCCAAAGCATACGAACGGCACGGAACTTAGCAATCTCCATGAAGTAGTTCAAGCTGATACCCAGGTTGAAACGCAGCTTCTGGTTAGCGGTCTCTGCAGGAACACCTGCTTCTACCAACTTGCTGATGTACTCATTACCCCAAGCCAGTGCATAACCCAGCTCCTGATAGATGAATGAACCAGCATCGGTCAGTGTCACGCCATTTACTGATACTACCTGGAACTGTGGCAGCTCTGCAGTAGCCTCGATGAGTTCCTTAGCAACCTCTACAGCGTTCTCCAACTCATGACCACGCGTCATCATCTTGTTGATGAAGTCGAAGTCGATAGAGCCTTTCAGCTTCTCCAGTGGGTAGCCCTGCTTCTTGAAGTAAGCTACTAATGCCTTGGCCAGTTCCACAGCATGCTTCTGGCAACCACGGAAGTTCAGCTCTACACACTCAGGCACGATGCCCTGAAGCAATGTCTCCAGATAAGCCTCGGTGATGTCTGCACGTCCTACGTGGAATGACAGAGAGTCGATACCGCGATTCAGGATATCCAGAGCCTTCTTGTTAGCCTCAGCAGGATCTGCTACCTTGATTTCCTGACGAATGAGCCAGTTGTTCTCATTCTTTTTCTTTCCTCTCAAGTAAGGGAATTCACCTGGGAGAGAATTGACCATCTTCAGGTCTTTCAAATCTTCGAGACGATAGAAAGGCTGCACATTGAAGCCCTCGTTCGTTCTCCAAACCAATTTCTTCTCAAACGGAGCACCCTTCAGGTCAGTGGTGATTTTGTCAATCCACTGCTGCGTGGTGGTAGGCTCAAATTCGGAGAAGAGTCTTTCTTTAATTTCTGCCATAATTTATTTGATTAAAAAAAATAAGTTCTTAATAGCGGTGCGAAGTTACAACTTTTACGCCACATTTTTAATATAAAATGCAAAAAATATGCATAAAAGATACTTCCGAAGGTGCTTTTCATGCTTCTTAGGGACATTTTGACAAGCTGAGTTTCAAAATTCAATCGTTTGCACGTGTAAAAGACGGATTATAGCGAAATACTTGCAGGACACTGGAAAAGTTCGTAACTTTGCACCCAGAAAACAAACGGCTAAACCCTTTAAGTTATGGATTGGTTATCAAATTTACTATGGGATTCAAGTTCTGTGGCCCATATCGTGTTCCTTTATTCCTTCGTTATCGCCATTGGTGTACTACTTGGAAAGATCAAGGTTTTCGGGGTGTCACTCGGAGTTACGTTCATCCTCTTCATGGGTATCTTCGTGGGGCATTTCGGTTTCACGGCACAACCTGATATCCTGCACTTCATCCGTGATTTCGGGCTCATCTTGTTTGTTTTCTGTATCGGCTTGCAGGTAGGGCCGTCGTTCTTCTCCAGTTTCAAGGAAGGAGGCATACGCCTGAACATCCTTGCTGCGCTTATCATCGTACTGAATATCATAGTGACTTTAGTCATCTATTATGCCGACAGTCGTATGGATTTGCCCATGATGATTGGCGTACTCTACGGAGCAGTGACCAATACGCCTGGTCTTGGTGCTGCACAGGAAGCGCTCAACCAGCTTAATTATACAGGCGATCCCATAGCCTTGGGTTATGCCTGTGCCTACCCGCTTGGTGTTATAGGCATCATCCTCTCTATGATCCTGATCCGTCAGTTGCTGAAGATCAATCTGAAGAAGGAGAGCGAAGAGATTGCCAATCAGGAAGAAGATGCCCATCATAAGCCTCGCGAACTACATATCGAGGTGCGCAATGAGAGCATCGAGGGCAAGAAGTTGCTCCAAGTGAAGCAGTTTATCGGACGCGACTTTGTGGTGTCACGCATCAAGCATGCCACAGAGATTGAAGTCCCCAATCATAACACGATTTTCTTCCTTGGCGACATTCTGCGCGTGGTGTGCAACGAGGATGATGCCCCTGCCATCACGGCATTCATCGGACGTGAAGTGGAGCCTATCAAATGGAAAGATAAGGAAACGCCTATGGTGGCCAAACGCATACTGCTCACACGCTCTAATTTCAATGGAAAGAAGCTGGGCAACCTACATTTCAGAAGTATGTATGGGGTGAATGTGACGCGTGTTATTCGCTCTGGTATGGAGCTGTTTGCAGCACCGAGCCTCGACCTTCAGGTAGGCGACCGTCTGATTGTCGTTGGTCAGCAGGATGATGTGGAGCATGTAGCACAACTCTTAGGCAATGAGATCAAGGAACTGAATACGCCGAATATCGTTACCATCTTCATCGGTATTTTCCTCGGCATCTTAGTGGGTAGTTTCCCCATCGTTTTCCCAGGTATGCCTACACCTGTGAAACTCGGTTTGGCAGGAGGTCCTCTTGTGGTGGCTATCTTGGTGGGGCGCTTCGGACATAAGTTCAAGATGGTAACCTATACTACAACGGCAGCCAATCTGATGATGCGTGAGATAGGCATTTCCCTCTTCTTGGCAAGCGTCGGGATTGAGGCAGGTGCCAGCTTTGTTCAAACGGTGATTCAAGGCGATGGCCTGCTCTACGTAGTCTATGGCTTTCTCATCACACTGATTCCGCTGATGCTCGTAGGTCTGTTTGCCCGTCTGTATTGGAAGGTCAACTACTACACGCTCATTGGTATGCTTGGAGGTAGCTACACACAACCTGCCGCCTTGGCTTATAGCACACAAATAGCGGACAACGCGGCTCCCTCACTAGGGTATTCCACCGTTTATCCGCTATCCATGTTCTTACGCATCTTGGCAGGCCAAATGATCCTGCTGATGCTCTTATAGACTGAGTCTCTTACGCACGAAGGCTTCAATGAAGTCCACCGTTCCATCGATTCCCAGTTGTGAGGAATTGATGCAGAGATGGTACGATTTCGCAACGCCCCATTTCTTGTTGGTGTAGTAGTTGTAATACTCCGCACGTTTCTTTTCGCCCTTCTCTATGAACTCCTCTGCTTGCTCAGCGGTGAAGTTGTGGAGTTCCATCAGTCGCTTGATGCGGTCGTCCTTGTCGGCAGTGATGAACACGCTCACACAGCGAGGGTTCTCACGCAGGATATAGTCTGCGCAGCGCCCCATGAAAAGGCACGATTTCTCTTCGGCCAAACTGCGAATCACATCACTCTGTACCTTGAACAGGGCATCGTTGCTCAGGCTGTTCATCGCTGGGATGCTACCCTCCGAAATGAAAGGGAAGCGAATGCTGAAGAGGCCACGTGGTCCAGATTGAGCCTGCTCATCGGCGCGCTCAAAGAACTCTGCGCACAGTCCGCTCTCTTCCGATGCCAAGTTGATCAGTTCCTTGTCATAGAAGTCAATGCCCAGTCTGGCTGCCAGTTTCTCTCCCACGTTTCGGCCACCGCTACCCAACTGTCGGCCTACGCTAACAACAAAATTCTCAGTCATTTTCAGTGTTTTTAAGGATATTTCCTGAGCAAATATAAAGCAAAAAATCTACAAAACGAAAGAAAAACAACAATTTTTTCATTTTGTAACAGAAATTTCACATCAAGCGGCAAAGAAGATATTGATTCTTATTCCAAAAGCAAATGAAGCTTCTCCGTCCAGTCTTCTCCCTCGCGAGGCTGATAGGTTTGAATGCCGAGAGACGCTGCCACCTCCACATTGCGGCATCCATCATCGAGGAAAAGTGTTTCCGAAGGATTGATCTGCTCTTTCTCCAGCATCAGTTGGAAGATGGCAGGATCGGGCTTCATAAGGCGGCATTGGTAGCTCAGGTAGCAAGCATCGAAATAGCCGCTCAGGGTACGACCGTCACCACTGAATTCCGGACTCATCGCCCATGACATCATGTATGGATTGGTATTCGAAAGCAGAATCAAGCGATAGCCTTTCTGACGCAGCGCCACCAGCGTATCGAGGTTGCAGCGCGGCACACTCTGCACGAAGCCCTTCCAAGCATAGAGACAGTCGGCAGGGGTAAGGTCGCATCCTGCCAGTGCACTCAGTTGTTCCCGAAACTCTTCCGCCGTGATTTTACCGCTCTCCAGATCGCCGAAGATGCCCGACTGTGCAAAAGGATCCAGATAGGTACGGATATTCTCCACACCCATGTCATAGAATCGGCGCACAGCCTGCTCGAAGTCCAGCGTGATGATCACGCCTCCCAAGTCAAAAACTATATTCTTAATCATATCTTTTTAAACTTTCTAAACTGCATCCACAGCATGACTGCAGCCACGATGGTAGATATCAGGTCGCTCAAAGGCATGCTATACCACACGCCGTCTACGCCGAAGATTTCGGGCAGTATCAGGATGCACGGCAGCAAGAAAAGCAACTGGCGCGTCAGACTCAGGAAGATGGCCTTCGGAGCCATGCCAATGCTCTGGAAGAAGTTGGTCGTCACCATCTGGAAGCCCACCACAGGAAATACCAGAACCATGATGCGCAGGGCCCGCACAGAGATACGTACCAGTTCTTCATCGGTAGTAAAGATACGTACCAGCACCTCAGGCACTAGCTCGCCCAGCAAGAAGGCGGTTGTAGTGACCAGCGTAGCCCACATCACCGTGATTTTCAGCACTCCCGTCACGCGGTGGTATAATTTCGCACCGTAGTTATAGCCCGCTATAGGCTGCATACCCTGGTTCAGACCCACCACCACCATCACGGCCACGAAAACCAGTCGGTTCACCACACCATAGGCACCTATGGCATAGTCGCCGCTAGTGCGCATCAAGGCCTTATTGATGAGTATCACCACCAAGCAAGAAGCCAGGTTCATCAAGAAAGGCGCCATACCGATGGAAAGTGAGGCCGTCACGATGCGCTTCTTCAGACTGAAGATGCCACGACTGAAGTGGAGCAGTTCATTCTTGTTGGAGAACAGTTTGATCTGCCACATCAGCGAGAGGCTCTGCGCGATGACCGTAGCCACCGCCGCACCGCGGATGCCCATATCCAGTCCGAAGATGAAGATGGGGTCTAGGATGGTATTCACTACCACCGTGGCAATGGTGGCATACATGGAGTCCTTAGGGTGACCCGACGCACGCAGCAAGGCATTCATTCCGAAGTAGAGGTGCGTGATGACATTGCCCAGAAGGATGATCTGCATATAGTCACGGGCATAGGGGATGGTGTTCTCACTAGCGCCGAAGAAGTAGAGGATGGGATCCAAGAAGATCAACGCCACCACCGTAAGCAGCAGGCCTAAGCCGATGTTCAGATCCACCACGTTACCCAGCACATGACGGGCCGTATCATAGTCTTTCTGCCCCAGCTTCACCGACACCAGCGTAGCGGCACCCACGCCCACCAGAGAGCCGAAAGCACCTGCCACGTTCATCAGTGGGAAGGTGATGGCAATGCCAGAGATAGCCATGGCACCCACGCCCTGACCGATGAAGATGCTATCCACCATATTATACAGCGACGAGGCCGTCATGGCGATGATGGACGGAATGGCATACTGTGCCAGCAGTTTACCGACTTTTTCAGTGCCAAGCGCGGTAGGTATTTTCTTATCTGTCATATCAATCTTTTATAAATCGGCTGCAAAGGTACGCATTTTCTCCATACAAAATAGGGGAATCTAAAAAATAATCCTTAACTTTGCCCGTAATTTGAGTATATAGGTACTATTATGAATGTTTTAGAACTGAGTGAGCAAGAAATAATACGCAGACAGAGTCTGCAAGAATTGCGCAATATGGGCATCAACCCCTATCCTGCTGCCGAGTTTCCCACCAATGCCTTCAGTACCGATATCCGTGCGGAGTTTAAGGACGATGACGAAGAGAAACGTGAGGTAGTGATTGCAGGACGAATGATGAGCCGCCGCGTGATGGGCAAGGCCAGTTTCGCAGAGCTGCAAGACAGTAAGGGGCGCATTCAGGTGTACGTCACTCGCGATGACATCTGCCCAGATGAGAACAAAGATCTTTATAATGTGGTTTTCAAACGCCTGCTGGACATCGGCGACTTCATCGGTGTGAAGGGTTTCGTGTTCCGCACGCAGACGGGTGAGATTTCAGTGCATGCACAGAGCCTCACCTTGCTTTCCAAGAGTTTGAAGCCGCTCCCCATCGTGAAATATAAGGATGGCGTGGCCTACGATAAATTCGAGGATCCAGAGCTGCGCTATCGCCAGCGCTATGTGGACTTAGTGGTAAATGACGGTGTGAAGGAGACCTTCATGCAGCGTGCCACCGTGATACGCACCATGCGCCGTGTGCTCGACGAGGCTGGCTATACCGAGGTAGAGACTCCTACCCTGCAGGCTATTGCCGGTGGTGCCAGTGCCCGTCCGTTCATCACACACTTCAACGCTCTGAATACCGATATGTATATGCGCATCGCCACGGAGCTTTACTTGAAGCGCCTCATCGTGGGCGGTTTCGAGGGTGTGTATGAAATCGGAAAGAATTTCCGCAACGAGGGTATGGATCGTAACCACAACCCTGAATTCACCTGCATGGAGCTGTATGTGCAGTATAAGGACTACAACTGGATGATGTCTTTCACCGAGAAGTTGCTTGAAACCATCTGCATCGCCGTGAACGGTAAGCCAGAGCGTGAGATCGACGGACAGATCGTCAGCTTCAAGGCTCCTTACCGCCGCTTGCCTATCCTCGATGCCATCAAGGAAAAGACAGGGTTCGACTGCGAGGGTAAGACCGAGGAGGAGATCCGTGCGTTCTGCTTAGAGAAGGGCATGGAGGTAGATGAGACCATGGGTAAGGGTAAGCTTATCGACGAGCTCTTCGGAGAGTTCTGCGAGGGCACGTTCATCCAGCCTACCTTCATCACCGACTATCCTGTGGAGATGTCACCGCTGACTAAGATGCACCGCAGTAAGCCCGGACTCACCGAGCGCTTCGAGCTGATGGTGAATGGCAAGGAGTTGGCCAATGCCTATTCAGAGCTGAACGACCCACTCGATCAGGAAGAGCGCTTCAAGGAGCAGATGCGACTGGCCGATAAGGGTGACGATGAGGCCATGATCATCGATCAGGACTTCCTCCGTGCACTGCAGTATGGCATGCCTCCAACGAGCGGCATCGGCATCGGCATCGACCGTCTGGTGATGCTCATGACGGGCAAGACCTTCATTCAGGAAGTGCTGTTCTTCCCTCAGATGAAGCCAGAGAAGAGTGCGCCAAAAGACCCTGTGGTCAAGTACACCGCCCTGGGCATCGACGAGGCTTGGGTACCAGTGATCCAGAAGGCTGGCTACAATGTGGTGGAAAGCATGAAGGAAGTGAATCCCCAGAAGCTCCACATGGAGATTTGTGGCATCAATAAGAAATTTAAGTTGGAATTACCCAACCCAAGCGTAGCTGACGTGCAGGCGTGGATTGAGAAAATCTAAAGCAGGCAGAGATGAATTCACTAGGAAGGATAGCAATCATGGGTGGAGGTAGTTGGGCCACCGCCATTGCCAAGATGGTACTGGCGCACCAACCCTACATCAATTGGTACATGCGGCGTGAAGACCGCATTGCCGAATTCCTTCGTCTTGGACATAACCCTGCCTACCTCACCGACGTGCAGTTTGATACCGAGCGCATCCACTTCAGTAGTGATATAAATAAGGTGGTGGAAGAATCAGACACCCTGGTGTTCGTCACACCGTCACCTTACCTGAAGAGCCACCTCACCAAGCTCACTGCCGATATCAAGAGTAAGTTCATCATCTCGGCCATCAAGGGTATCGTGCCTGATGAGAACCTCATTGTGTCGGAGTATTTCCAGAAGGTGTATGGCGTACCCGCAGAGAACTTTGCCGTGATAGCCGGCCCGTGTCATGCAGAGGAGGTGGCCTTCGAGCGACTGTCGTACCTCACCACGGCCTGTGCCGACATCAACAGGGCGCACATGGTGGCGCAACTGGTCACCTGCCCTTACATCAAGGCCTCTATCAGTCGCGACGTGGCAGGCATCGAGTATGCCTGTGTGCTGAAGAATATCTACGCCATTGCGTCGGGTATCAGCATCGGTTTGAAGTATGGCGACAATTTCCAAGCCGTGCTCATCAGCAGTGCCAGCAGGGAGCTGGAACATTTCCTTGAGGTGGCACACCCCTTCAAGCGCAATGTGAAAGACTCGGTATATCTGGGCGACCTTATGGTGACCGCCTACTCCAAGTTCAGCCGCAACCGTTCCTTCGGTACCATGATCGGACAGGGCTATTCCGTGAAGAGTGCCCAGATAGAGATGCAGATGATAGCCGAGGGCTACTATGGCGCGCGCTGCATCACGCTGAAGAACATGGAGTGCAATGCCGACATTCCTATCGTGAATGCCGTGTACAACATACTCTACCGTCAGGCATCGCCCGGCATGGAGTTTCGCAGGCTCACGGAGATGCTGAAATAACAGAAAGAAATAATTTATAATTTATAATTCATAATTTAAGCATATGATTAAGTTAGACATCGAAAAGACATTCGGATTTGTATCCAAGGAGAGCGTTTATGCTTACGCTCCGAAGGCACAGGCTGCCGCAGAGGCTCTGGAGAAGGGCACTGGACTGGGCAACGACTTCTTAGGTTGGCTTCACCTGCCATCATCTATCACCAAGGAAGTGCTTGATGACATCAACGCCACTGCCAAGGTGCTGCGTGACAATTGTGAGGTAGTGATTGTAGCCGGTATCGGCGGTAGCTACTTGGGCGCACGCGCCGTGATCGAGACACTGAGCAACAGCTTCGAGTGGCTGAAGGAGAAGAAAGAGAACCCAGTGATCCTGTATGCTGGCAACAACATCAGCGAGGATTACCTCTTTGAACTCACAGAGTACCTGAAGGATAAGAAATTCGGTGTAATCAATATTTCTAAGTCAGGTACCACTACCGAGACTGCCTTGGCCTTCCGTCTGCTGAAAAAGCAGTGCGAAGATCAGCGCGGCAAGGAGATGGCCCGCAAGGTCATCGTGGCCATCACCGACGCTAAGAAGGGTGCTGCCCGTGTGACAGCCGACAATGAGGGTTACAAGAGCTTCGTGATTCCCGACAATGTAGGCGGTCGTTTCTCAGTTCTCACTCCAGTAGGCTTGCTGCCTATCGCCGTAGCTGGCTTCAGCATCGAGAAGTTGGTAGCCGGTGCCGTGCAGATGGAGAAGGCATGCGCCGTAGACGTACCATTCGAGCAGAATCCTGCCATGATCTACGCAGCCGTGCGCAACGAGCTCTATAAGAGCGGCAAGAAGATTGAGATTCTGGTGAACTTCTGCCCTAAACTGCACTACGTGAGTGAGTGGTGGAAGCAGCTCTATGGTGAGAGCGAGGGTAAGGACAATCTGGGCATCTTCCCAGCCAGCGTAGACTTCACTACCGACCTGCACTCTATGGGTCAGTGGATTCAGGAAGGCGAGCGCAGCATCTTCGAGACCGTGCTCTCTGTCGACCATGTTGACCACAGCCTCGTGGTGCCAAGTGATGAGCAGAACCTCGACGGTCTGAACTTCCTGGCAGGCAAGCACGTAGACCAAGTGAACAAGATGGCAGAGCTGGGCACCCAGTTGGCACACGTCGATGGTGGTGTTCCAAACATCCGCATCTGCATCGAGCGCCTCGATGAGGAGAATATCGGTCAGCTGCTCTACTTCTTCGAGAAGGCCTGCGGCGTGAGCGGTTATGTACTGGGCGTGAACCCATTCAATCAGCCTGGTGTAGAGGCCTACAAGAAGAACATGTTCGCCCTGCTCAACAAGCCTGGCTATGAGGCAGAATCCAAAGCCATCCAAGCCCGCCTGAAATGATAGACATTCAAGCATCTATAGCCCGCTATCTTCGTGATAGCGGGCATTCTTTTATCCACCTCAAGGCCGTGCTCTTCGATATGGACGGAGTGCTCTTTGACTCCATGCCCTATCATGCCGACGCGTGGGTAGCCTCCATGGCGAAGTACGACCTCCCCATGACGCGTGAAGTGGCCTTTCTCAACGAGGGGCGCACGGGCATGAACACCATCGCCATGATCTATAAGGAGAAGTACGGCGTGGAGCCCAGCAAGGAGTTGGTCGACCGTATCTATGAAGACAAGTGCCAGGAGTTCTCCAAGCACCCAGAGCCAGAGCGCATGCCCGGAGCCTATGAGTTGATACAGCAGTTGCAAGCCGATGGCATCACCCCTGTCTTAGTGACAGGCAGCGGCCAGTATTCCCTCTTCGAGCGCATAGACCGTGTCTATACTGGCATGTTCGCCCACGACAAGATGGTCACTGCCTATGATGTGCATCACGGCAAGCCCCATCCTGAGCCCTACCTCATGGGACTTCAGAAGGCAGGTGTGCAAGCCAATGAAGCCATCGTGATAGAGAATGCCCCCATCGGTGTGCAGGCAGGCGTCGCTGCAGGCATCTTCACCGTGGCCGTGAACACGGGCCCCCTGAAGCCCGAAGTGCTCCTTAACGAAGGTGCCAACCTACTCTACCCCTCTATGCAAGCCCTTTGTGATGGGTGGCAGGAGCTGAAGAAAGCATTGGGAATAGAGCACTGATTATTAGGTAAGTAGCTTATAGCCTACGCCACGAACATTGACGATACGGATGCGTTCATCCTTCGCCAGTTTGTGGCGTAGTTTTGTTATAAATACGTGGAGGCTACGCTGATTGAAGAAACTGTCGTCGCCCCAAAGTTCGAGAAGGATGCTCTGACTGCTCACTACTTCTTTCTGATGTTCACACAGGCGACGAAGGATTTCCGACTCGCGATAAGAGAGTTCTACCCCTTGTCCGGCATATTCCAGTCTCTGCGAAGTAGGATTAAAAAGGTATTGTCCTACTTCCATCCATTCCGTTTGTTTCATACTAACTGGTTGCTGCATGCTGTTTCTCCCTACCAATGCCCGTAGCCGTACGATAAGTTCCTGCATGCCAAAAGGTTTCTTCAAGTAGTCGTTGGCTCCCAACTCAAAACCCTGCACCACATCATCGATAGCTGAACGTGCCGTAAGAAAGAGCACTGGGGTCTTCTGGTCTGATAGGCGGATACGACGTACCAATTCAAAACCGTCCATGCGAGGCATCATCACATCGGCCACCAGCACATCGGGCTTTTGGGTACAGAACAGGCGCAGAGCCTCAGCCCCATCCCTTGCCAGTGTAAGCACGAATCCCTGTGCCTCCAGTGTATCCTTGATGATCATGGCAAGCGTTTGCTCATCTTCTGCCAGTAGAACTCTGATTTCTTCCATCATCTGAAACTTAAAGTAAATGTACTGCCCTTTCCAACTTCACTGGTCACCCTGACCGTTCCGCCATGTTTCTCCATCAGGCTTTTCACATAATACAAGCCAAGCCCGTAGCCCTTCACATCGTGGTGATTGCCTTGAGGCACACGATAGAAGCGGTCGAACACATAAGGCAGTTTATCGGCAGGGATACCCATACCGTGGTCAGACACTGCCACTTCTAAGCCTTCCCTCGTTTCTCTGCAAGCAATGGAGATATCAGCACTGCCAGTGGAATATTTCACGGCATTGTCTATCAGATTTCCCAACATGTTACAGAAATGGCTACGATCGGCTATCAAATGCAGATCAGGTGGAGTGATGTCAAGCGTTATCGTGGTGGGTTTATCGCTTTTGAGCTTATATTGGCACACCATAGGCTCCAGCACCTCCTTCAGTCGAAGGTCTTCCTTATGCAAGGTCAGAGTCTTACGACGTTCCATGCTCATGGAAAGAATCTGTTCTACCATGCCCCCTAAACGCTGCAGTTGTTCCTGACTGATATTCAGATAGTCGTGTGCCTTCTGTGGATGTTCCGTCATATTGAAGTTGAGCAAGGCATCATTGGCTGCATAGGCGATGGCGATAGGGGTTTTCAACTCATGCGTCATGTTGTTGGTAAAGTCGGTCTTCATTTCCTCCAGCGTACGCATGCGCAGCATGGTGCGAATCAGATAGACGAAGGCAAAGGCCAGCACTAGCAGCGTAACCAATGAGGTGCCTAAGATACCTGCCATCTGGCGCAATACCACGCTTTTGACAGGTTCCATCGTGACGCGGTATTGGATGAGGTGAGGCAGATCGGCAAAGTAGCTATATGTACGTGCCTTCTTCGATGGCTCATACCCCACCGTCTGAATACTTGCCACCACACTCTCTTGTGTGAGCATGCTGTCTGCATATTGCACGAACTCCGTGCGATGGGGACGAAGCAAACCTGCAGCATCAAGTTGATGACACAGGATACTGTCATATACTGCGATGTCTGCCTGCTGGAACTCTCCGATGCCAGAGTGCATGGCTCGTTGCAAATAGACAGAGAGATTATCCAGTCCATCGGCCATAGATTGTAGTAGGGCATTGCCTTCGGCCTCGCTCATCGTGTCTGGCTTCATAGAACTGGAGCGTATAGTAGTCACGCTGGCAGAGTCTTCACTCATCGTCACTTCCACATCATGGTGCTTGCCGCTATTGCTGGATACGCCCACAATACTCCGATGGTTGGTGGTAGTCTGAAATACGGTGGTACCATCAAGCTGATAGCCTGCCGATACTTGCACGTCTCCATGTAGATCACCCTCATCTTGCAATCGACTTACCCTTACCAGCATCTCACGCACATCGGCAGTTGTCATAGCAACCTCTATACGATCCTTGGTCTCCGCCACACGTGTGTGGTAGAGGCCTACCAGCCACCAGACCTGATAGGCAAAGATACAAGTGAGCGAAAGCACCACCAGCAACAGGATTTTCTTCAAGGGTACATTCATCGTGATGCAAATATAGTTCTTATTATAATAAGGTGTAGATTTTGTTAAGACTAAATAAGACTTCTGTTAAGACTTGGTAAGTTGGATGCCGAAGGTGGTTCCACAGAATCGGCTTACCTTTGCACCGACGTTAAAACATAAAATGACAATGAAGCGAAAATTGACTCTCAGCTGCCTGCTCGTCTGTGCCCTCGTGGCACAGGCACAGGTACAGCAACCAGACTCCCTGAACAGGGAGGAAACCTACATGGACAGTCTGTATCAGACATTGCCCGAAGTTATGGTGATGGGCGAACGCCCAGTAGTGAAAGCAGAAGATGGTAAATTAGTGTATGACCTGCCCCGTATCATCAGTGACAAACCTGTGACAAGTATATATGAGGCCATTCGTGAACTACCCGGTGTCACGGAGAATGGGGGCAGTTTCATGCTTGGAGGTCGTGGTGCCACTGTGGTGCTCGATGGCAAGGTGACCACCCTCTCGCCCGAACAGCTCACTGCCCTGTTGCGCTCAATGCCTGCCAACCGCATCAAGAATGCTGAAGTGATGTACAATGCCCCTGCTCGCTATCAGGTTCGCGGAGCACTCATCAACATCACACTGAATAAGCAGACCGATGGCACTTGGCCCATTCAGGGAGAGGTCATGGGCAAGGTGGAGCATCGGCATGAGACCACTTATCAACAGCGCATCAGCTTGCTCTACAATAAAGGCCGTTTCTCTGCCGATCTGCTTTATAGCCATGACCACGGAAGGCAATATGGTGGACACAGCAGCATTTCACACCACACACTGGCCGACGGAACCGTACACGATATCCAGACGCACCAAGAGAACCACAATCGCTTCCACGACCATAGTCTGCGCTTGGGAGCCGACTATGCCTGGACAGACAAGCACCGCCTCAGCTTAGTGTATAATAACGACTATGCTCCCAGCCATACATGGGCTGTGCTTTCTGGCAGCGTAGAGGGTAGTTCTGCCTACGACCAGAGCCATAGGCTGCACAACCTCCGCGCTGACTATGAGTTGCCCGTCGGCCTGAAAGCTGGAGCGGAATTTACCTACTACAAGGCACCTTCTACCCAGAAGCATGACAGCAACTTGTGGGAGGAAAGCCAACTGCACTACCTCATTCATGACGACCAGCAAATCAATAAGTGGAAAGGATTTCTCTCTGGCGAGCATAAGTTGGGCAATGATTGGAGCATCAACTATGGGGCTATCTATGCCAACACGCTGGATAAAAGCTATCAATACTACACCAAAACCGATGAAAGCAGTGCCGACCTGCCTGATGACAAGTCCGTGCGCAAGCGTGAACAGAGACTTGACCTATATGCTGGTTTCACCAAGCCGTTTGCGAAGCTGACGTTAGATGCTTCCCTTGATGCCGAGCATTATAAGAGCCTGGTGTGGGACCAGTGGAAACTTTACCCTAACCTGAATCTTACCTATCAGCCCAATAACACCCACTTCCTACAATTTGGTTTGAGCAGCAACAACAGCTATCCAGACTACTGGTCGATGGCTGCCTACACCAGCTACATGGACGGCGGCTATTCTGAGATCATCGGAAACCCTACACTGAAGCCCATGAACGACTATCAGCTACAGCTGGTATATATACTGCACAGCAAATACACTTTCGTACTGTGGTACGACCACATGGACGACTTCTTCACTCAGACCCTTTATCAGCGGTCCGACCGTCTGGTGCTGAACTACAAGTATCTGAATTCAGACTTTAACGACCAGATTGGACTTCAGGCTGCTATCCCCGTGAAACCTTTCAAGTGGTGGGAAGGTCGCATCACTGCCGTAACCGTATATAACCGCCAGAAAGACTCCGACTTCTACGATCTGCCTTACGACCGCCATGTCATCTGGACTATGCTAAACCTGCGCAACACCATTACCTTGAGCAAGAAGCCAGACCTCACCATGCAGGTAAACGGCATGGTGCGCACCACAGCCATACAAGGCACTTACGACCTACCCAGCACTTATAACCTTGATTGGCAGCTGCGCTATCGGTTCCTGAACAGCAGGGCCACCCTCACCCTCTGGGCTGAAAATATCTTCGAAAGCAATGCCATCAGCCCCCGCATCCGCTATCACGGCCAGTGGATAGAGAACCATTACCCCGACTTCCGTTCCTTAGGCATCTCCTTTAGTTATGCCTTCGGAGGTTACAAGGCTAAGCAACGCGAAGCAGTTGACACCTCGAGGTTCAAATAAATCCAAAAAAAAATTTTATTTGGCCTGAGACTTCACAGGAATACTTGAAACTGCTGATTATCTTGCAGTTATGGCGTGAAAACTACGAATGAGACTTCACAAGACTTCACACCTTTGAGAATAGAAGTAGCTGAAAATCAGCAGGTATCTGATATCACTATAGGCATATAGACTTCACACAGACTTCACCAGAAAGCGTGAAGTCTGTGTGAAGTCTTGTGAAGTCTCTGTTTTATTTCAATCTTAGATACAGCATAATACACTTAGCTTTTCTTGGTAGGCGTGAAGTGTGAAGTCTATTTTTTAATTCTTTGCAAATTTCGTCTTCAAGATAAGCATCCCTTGGCATCAGACAAGGTAACCCACCATGTCAGTCATGGTGATGACTGAGCTAAGTCCTAACCTTGACTGACCTCAGGCAAAACGATGAAAGACCTCAGTCATAACGGTGACTGAGCCGAAAGAACAGGTTTCTTGAATTTGTGACCCGGGCGGGATTCAAACCCGCGACCTTCAGAACCGGAATCTGACGCTCTATTCAGCTAAGCTACCAGGCCATGTATGTGCAGCGGGGACAAAGATAGACAAAAGCTGGGAGACTGACAAATTTCAAACACAGTTATTTTGGCAGGGCGATAATGTTATTTTGAACATCAAGAAAATAAAAAAGAGTGCAAAATGTCAAAAACTTTCCGCATTTGGTGTCACGATAAATAAAAATGACTATCTTTGCAAACAAATTTGATAATTATTAGGACATGCATCTGATAAAACCAGAACACTATGAACCTCTGCTGGGCTTGAAGCAGACCGAGCAGGGCATCAAGCAAATCAAGGATTTCTTCCAAGTGAACCTCTCTACGGAACTGAGGCTGAGACGCGTCACAGCTCCACTCTTCGTGCTGCAAGGCACAGGTCTGAATGACGACCTGAACGGCGTGGAGCGGGCGGTATCGTTCCCCATCAAGGACATGGGAGGCGCACGGGCCGAGGTGGTGCACTCACTGGCGAAGTGGAAGCGCGTGACACTGGCCGAATATAAGATAGAGCCTGGCTATGGCATCTATACGGATATGAACGCCATACGTGCCGATGAAGAGCTGGACAACCTGCATTCGCTCTATGTGGACCAATGGGACTGGGAGCGCGTGATCATGCCTGAAGACCGCAACGTGGAGTTCCTGAAGCGCACGGTATGCCGCATCTACGCTGCCATGCTGCGCACGGAATACATGGTGTATGAGCTTTATCCGCAGATGAAGCCTTGCCTGCCACGCACCATCCACTTCATCCATGCTGAGGAACTGCGACAGCTCTATCCACATCTGGAGCCGAAGGAGCGTGAGGATGCCATCACGGAGAAATTCGGAGCGGTGTTTATCATCGGCATAGGCTGCCCTCTGGGCGACGGCAAGAAGCATGACGGACGTGCACCCGACTATGACGACTACACCACTGAGGGACTGAACGGACTGCCAGGACTGAACGGCGACCTGATGCTGTGGAACCCTGTGCTGGGACGCTCTATGGAACTGTCGTCCATGGGTATCCGCGTGAACCGTGAGGTGATGCTGAAACAGCTGAAAGAAGCTGGGCAGGAGGAGCGCCTGAAGTACTACTTCCACAAACGACTGGTGGAGGGCTCGCTGCCATTGACCATAGGCGGAGGTATCGGACAAAGTCGTCTCTGCATGTACTACCTGCGCAAAGCTCACATCGGTGAGATTCAGGCCAGCATCTGGCCAGAAGAGATGCGAGAGGAATGTGAAAAGGTCAACATACACCTTATTTAATTATGAACGTACAGATAGAAGAGAGTTGGAAACAGCGATTGCAAGCGGAGTTCGACAAGCCTTACTTTGAGGCCTTGACGAACTTCGTGCGCACGGAGTATCAGCAGGGGCGTTGCTATCCTCCTGGTAAGCTGATATTCAACGCCTTCAATCTCTGTCCGTTCGAGCAGGTGAAAGTGGTGCTCATCGGCCAAGACCCTTATCATGAACCTGGGCAGGCCATGGGACTCTGCTTCTCTGTCAATGAGGGGATTCCCTTCCCACCATCATTGCAAAACATTTTCAAGGAGATACACGATGACACGGGTGCGCCTGTGCCTACCAGTGGCAATCTGACGCGCTGGGCACAGCAGGGCGTGATGCTGCTCAATGCCACGCTGACTGTGCGTGAGCATCAGGCAGGGTCGCATCAGGGTCATGGTTGGGAGACATTCACGGATGCCGTGATACAGACTCTATCTAGCGAACGTGAGCATCTGGTTTTTATTCTTTGGGGCAGCTATGCCCAGCGTAAAGGGGCGTTTATCGATCGCAGTCGACATCTGGTGCTGCAGTCAGCCCATCCGTCTCCGCTATCGGCTTATCGTGGTTTCTTCGGGAATAAGCATTTTTCTCAAGCCAATGAGTATTTGAGGGCTCATGGTGTAGAGCCGATTCGATGGTAGTAGTTACTCATTCTTTTCTTCGGCTCGGCTCCGATAGTTACTCATTCTTTTCTTCGGCACGGCCCGAAGAAAAGAACCAAAAGAAGAGCCGCCGTCTGCACATCTTCCGCTAAAAATCACTCGCGTTTTTGGGAGGGCCGCAAGACGTGCGCTTCGCGCTCTTTGCGGTGCGGCCCTCTTTCCCAAAAACGCTCCCGATTTTCTTCACGCTACAGATGTGAGGACGGAAGCAATTTGATGGATAATTATTTAATGAAGAATGGAGGGTGGATAGCGGAGGGTGGATAATCTAGTGGCAAAAAAAACGAGCGAAGCAAAGCAAACCCTGCAACGAGCGAAGCAAACCCTGTAACGAGCGAAGCGAAGTAAAGCAAACTCTGCAACGAGCGAAGCAATGTTGCGCCAAAGATTCCGACCTCATTTTTGGAGCGTTAAGAAAATCAGGAGCGTTTTTCGTTAAAAAGTGCGGGCTGTTTGAGCAAGCGCAACTTGCGAGTTTTCGCGCTTTAGAAAAACGTGAGTGATTTTTAGCGGAAAAAATGCAGTCGGCGTGTTTTCTTTGGTTCGTTTCTTTTGCACGAGCAAAAGAAATGAACAATCAATACCACCGAATATTAGACTGCGTCTGACTTCTCTGATCCCACTTCAAGTCTTGCAGGATGCTGGCAGTGGCACGGATGGTGAAGTTGTAGTACTTATAGACACCAAAGGGTGAGATGCTGGCAGTCATGGTGAAGCAGTGGAGGTCACGCGACAGGTTGAATGCCGTCTGCACCACCTTCTTATTCTCGAAGTCGTAACCAGAGTTGAACGTCATGGCCCACTTGTTGGAGAATCGCACATTACCATTGATGTTCAGCGAATTCAGCTTGAAGCTATACGGATAGCGCATGCTATGCGGATTGATAGGCTTGGTGCGGTCCTCAGAAATATTGAAGCCCGTACTGATGTTGATGCTCCACGGAATGGTATAGGCCTGATAGCCATCGGCCCCAGCCTCTGCCTTCACCTTCTTCTTCTGTGGTGGATTGTTAGGATCATTAGGTGGGTTCTCCCCCTCATCGCCCTGCTCCTGATTCGGATTATTGCTCTCATCTTCTACCTTGTTGCCCGTAAAGAAGCCTATGATCTTCTTGATGGACTGGTTGTTCAACGTATAGTTGAAGGATGTGCCATAGCCCTGGAACCTACCGAAACGGCCATACGACCACTCCGTGCGATCGCCCACAATCACATTGCCGCTCTTATCGAACTCGTAGGCATAGGTAGCAAAGACGGCATTCATACTGAAGGTATAGCTCTTGGTGAGCTTGAGACGCAGACTCATGTTCAGGTTACTCCACGGCTGTTTCTTCGCCGCCATGTTGTAGGATATAGACGCGCCCAACTCATCAATGAGGCTGACCTTATGGATGGAGTCGTTCTTATCGCGGAACTTCATCTCCAGGTTGTTGGAAATCTGGAAGTTCACGTTGCCGCTCTTGCCAGAGAACGTAGGACTGAACAACTGTCCCTCATAGTAAGAGTAGCGCACGGTATCCATCAGACCTGCCGAGTTGGGTTTCAGGTACGTGCCATAGTAGCCAAAGGTATCGGACGTAAAGTCGGGCGTAGCGCTCACGCTTACGGAAGGTGTCATGATGTGCCTGATTTGGATATCCCGCTTCTTCATGAAGATAGGCTTGTACATGGCATAGATCTTGGTATTCACACCCAGCGAGCCACTGAAATCATACACACGATTGAATCCATAGATGGTATCGTTCACCACCGTATTGTTCTCACGATCCCAGTCCTTCTCTATCTTATGCGTGTACCAACGCTCGGTATAGTTCACCGACGGAGTGACATTGAAATACCTGAAGAGTGTGAAGGTGGCACTCACGGGGATATTATGCTGCATACCATTCTGCCAGTCCTTTATCAAGTTCTTCTTGAAGATCAGGTTGTCCTTCGTCTTGATGCTATTAGAGAAACGGCCTGTATAGCGCAGCTGAATCTTCTCATACCAGCGCTCATTGCCCACGGCATTCTTACGCTTGAAGGGGAAGATGGTGCTCAGCGTGATGTTCAGGTCGGGCAACGTCATGGAGATGGAAGAGTCGCGCATGGTCTGGGCGATGTTCATCGTGGAGGAGATGGAGAGCTTCTTGTCTGGGAACGACCTAGAATAGCTCACGCTGGAAGTCTTGGTATTCTGCGACATGGCCTGTGCATTGTACAGGTTGCCGATGTTGGTGCGTTCGTAACTGCTGGTGGAGAAGTTCACACTGGCCGTGAACGTAGAGTTAGGATTAGCTTTGGCATCCTGACGGTGTGACCAAACCACCTTGAAGTCCTTTGTCTTATTGAAATCTGGCAGACCCTTGTCGCCTGTCTGCGTCACCTGATAGTCTGCTTGGAAGGTACCGGAATAGCGGTAACGCTTCACGTAGTTGGTTGCAGCCCTCAGCGCCCAAGAGCCCTTTGTGAAGATATCGCCTGTGACACGCAGATCCATCTTATCGCTGATAGCGAAGTAATATCCACCATCCGTCAAGCCGAAGCCACGATTGGAATCATCCATGTAGGTTGGCATGATGAAGCCCGATGAATAGCTGCTGTTGAACGGGAAGAAGAAGAACGGCACCGCCAGAGGCAACGGCACATCCTCCACCACCAAGTAGGCAGGACCCGTCACCACGCTCTTCTTCGGCTTCACCTTGGCATAGGTAAGCTGGAGGTAGAAGTGCGGATGCTCGTGATTGTCGCACGTGGTGTATCGGCCATCCTTCAGGTAGATTTCATCGCCACTACCCTTCTTGGCATTGTTGCCTATCACATAGCCCTCGCCCTGCTGACTCTCGATGTTGGCAATGATACCCTTACGGCTGTTGAAATTATAGCGAATGCTCTGCGTCTCATACGAGGTGTCACCCTCCTTGAAGACAGGGATACCCGAAGACACGCCTGTGGAGTCGGTCACACCATGCGCAAAGACCGTGCTGCTATCCATGTTCATCGTGATGACATCGGCCGAGAGTTCTATCTGCTGGTAATTGATCTTTCCGTTGCCATAGAGATGGGCAAAGCCCCCTTGTGTGAAAGACACGGAGTCGTTGGCTTCATAGGTCACGGGAGCCTCCAGATAGTCCTTCTTAGACACTACCGTTGTATCCGTGCTGACCACGACCGTATCTGTGCGAAGCACATTCAGGGTGTCACCTGCTGCCTGTGCAATGGAATCACGCGTGGCCACAGGGGTAACATCACGCCCTCTGCGTCGCTGCGCCATGGCTTCACTGCTGATCATCGAGAACAGCAGCAAAAGCAGAAACGATATGAATATCTTCGACTTCAACAGTTTTTATCCAACAATATTGTCTTTAAGTTGACAAAAATACGGATTTTTGCGGTATTATCACTTTTTTTAAACCAAATTTAGCACTCTAAAGGAAGTCTTTGCACCATTTATCAAACCGCAGCAAGCCTTCTTCGCCGAATTTCTGTAGGCTGCGGCGTGCTTCTTCCACCGTTTTCTCGTGGTCTAAGTGCGTCTTGGAGAAGAACTTATCGGCAAAACAGACCACCTGCTCTTCTAAAGTCACGGGGAGAAGGTCACGATGCGGCACGGGCAACTGCTGGCGTTCGATTTCCGCTAAGGAAAGGCCTGCCCCTGTGTGGCGCTCACACACCAACGCATGACGGGGAAAGCCAGCCTCACGCACCAACGCCGCCCCTAAAGTGCCATGACAGATGTAGGGCTCCGCACCGAAACACTGAATGCCTGGAGCGTTGGTCAGGAAGATGCCGATGTCATGCAGCATGGAAGCCTCGTAAAGGAAGGTCGTATCCAAACCCAATTCTGGGTGATTTTCTCCGATGGAAACGGCCTTTTCTGCCACTTGGCGACTATGCGTCAGCAGGATATTACGCAAGGCGTTCTCCTCTGGATAATACTTATTAATAAGGTCTAATGGATTCATTATTCTCACAATTTTAGTGCGAAGATACGAAGTTTTCATGAATTTGCACTATCTTTGCTGTGCCTAAGTGCAAGAAAGATAGATGACAGCTGGCAGAAAAAGCATTCTTGGCATCGCACTGCTCATAGTGGCGATGCTCTTCGGCATCAGTTATACAACTGAGGCCCAGAACTTTGTGCTGGTTATCGATGCGGGGCATGGAGGGCATGACCCTGGGGCTATAGGTAAGCGTGCCAAGGAAAAGGACATCAACCTGAATGTGGCACTGAAGCTGGGAAAACTGGTGGAGCAGAACTGTCCGGATGTGAAGGTGGTCTATACACGCCAAAAGGACGTGTTCATCGCACTGAACCGAAGGGCGGAGATAGCCAACAATGCGAAGGCGGATCTCTTCATCTCCATACATACCAACTCGGTAGCAGGCAACAGTCAGGCGATGGGGGCCTCAACTTGGACGTTGGGTCTGGCAAAGAGCGATGCCAATCTGGACGTGGCCAAGCGTGAGAACTCCGTGATACTCTATGAGGATGACTACAAGACCAGCTATGCGGGCTTCGACCCCAACAGTGCCGAGTCTTACATCATCTTTGAGTTCATGCAGGACAACTATATGTCGCAGAGCGTTCACCTGGCTTCGCTGGTGCAAGAGGAGTTCAAGACCACCGCCAAACGTAGGGATCACGGGGTGCATCAAGCAGGTTTCTTGGTGCTGAAGGCCAGTGCCATGCCCAGCATACTGGTAGAGTTGGGGTTCATCTCCACACCGGCAGAAGAGCAGTTCCTGGCCTCGGAGGCTGGTGCCAACACCATGGCCAACGGGATCTTCCGCGCCTTCCAGACCTACAAGAAAGAGCAGGAGGCTAAGGCGGGAGGTGCCCTTACGCAGTTGCCAAAAAATAATTCCGTAACTGCGGAAAAAAAATCTGCCAGTGAGGCAGTGAAAAAAGAGCAGGCACCCGTGAAGCAAACAGAGAGTGCCAAGACGGAAAAGCCGGTCTTCAAAATCCAGTTCCTCACCTCGGGAAGAAAGTTGGACAACAACGACCGCAGACTCTCAGGGCTGAAGTCGGTGGACTACTACGTAGAGAAGGGCACCTATAAATATACGTGCGGTGCCTCAACCGACTACAATCAGGTGCGCACCACGCTTAGGCAGGTGACGAAGACTTACAAAGACGCTTTCATCATTGCCTTCAAGGGCGATGAGAAGATGGACGTCAATGAGGCCATCAAAGAATTTAAGGCAAATAAATAAGAAACAGATATATGAAAATTTCAAAAGAACTCAAGATAGGACTTTCTGGTGTAGTGGCATTGACCCTGCTCATCATGGGTATCAACTACTTCAAGGGTATCAACCCCCTGAGCTCAAGTGCGAAATACTACATCAAGTTTTCAAACATCAACGGACTCGCCAAGTCGAGCCCCATCTATGCCGATGGCTTCAAGGTGGGCACCGTAAGCAGTATCTCGTACGACTATGCCAACAACGGCAACGTGGTGGCCTGTATCGAAGTGGATCCCAGCCTCCGCATCCCTAAGGGGAGTACGGCAGAGCTGACCTCCGATCTGCTGGGTGCCGTGAAGATGAGCCTGCTTCTGGCCAACAATCCGCGTGAGAAGGCCATGCCTGGCGATACTCTGACAGGGAGCGTGAATGAAGGTCTGATGGGCAAGGCAGCCGCCATGGTGCCACAACTGGAGCAGATGATGCCAAAGCTGGATTCTATCCTCATCGCCCTGAACACACTGCTGAACGATCCTGCCATCCCATCGACCCTGAAGAACATGGAGAACCTCACAGCCAGTCTCAATGCCAACAGCCGACAACTGGAGTCGCTCATGAAGAACGAGGTGCCACAACTGACCAGCAAGCTCAATGAGATAGGCGACAACTTCACCGTCCTCAGTGCCAACCTGAAGGAGATAGACTATGCCGCTGCGATGGAAAAAGTGGACAACACCCTGGCCAACGTGAAGAGCATCACCGACAAACTGGAGAAAAAAGACAATACCGTGGGACTGCTTCTGAACGATCCCACCTTATATAATCACCTGACGGAGACCACTGCTAACGCAGCCTCACTTTTGGAAGATTTGCAGCAACATCCGAAGCGCTATGTACACTTCTCCATCTTCGGGAAGAAAGACAAGCCGATAGACGCTAATTAGAATTATTCTAAAATAAAGAAAAAGAAAATCGTGGCTCTGCAAAACCCATAAATCGGGCGTTTAGAGCCACTCCAAAACGGATGCATGAAAATGAGTTTTCTATGCAAAAGAGATTGGAAACGCCTATCAAATAAGCATTTTGAAACAGGGGCGGACACCCCAGATGACGTGTTCAGAACAGATTTCCGTAAGTATCTGAAAACAAGCATCTTTAAATCAAAACGAAAAATGCAAGAAAAAAATGCACTTGTTTTTTTCAATTAAGATTGCCAACTTTGCAGAAGTAGAAGAAAGCTATTTTAAGTAACAAATTTGATGAAAAGTAATAAAGCTGATTATATCGGCCTATGGAATTATTGCCTCGAAATCATTCGAGACAATATTACAAAGGAAGCCTACAATACGTGGTTTGCTCCCATTGTACCGCTTTCCTATCAGGAAGGGAAACTCACCGTACAGGTTCCCTCCCGTTTTTACATTGAATTCCTTGAAGACAAATACCTGGACATCATCAAAAGCACCATCTATAAAGTCTTCGGAGAAGGCACCACACTGAGCTATACCATTCAGGTGGCTGATACTCCGATAGAATACCCCGTGGCAGAGGGAAAGCAGCCAAGGAAATTGGTTGAAGCAAAGGATGTACCTTCTGCCCCTGTGGCAGATCTTGATGCACACCTGAATCCATCATACATCTTCGAGACGTTCATCGAAGGCAGCAGCAACAAACTTTCGCGCAGTGTGGGCGAGGCGGTGGCACAGAACCCTGGGAAGACTATCTTCAACCCTCTGTTCATCTTCGGCCCTTCGGGCGTGGGAAAGACTCACCTTGCTAATGCCATCGGCGCCAAGATCAAGGAACTGTATCCAGAGAAGCGCGTGCTTTACGTTTCGGCACACCTCTTCCAGGTACAGTACACCGATTCTGTGAGAAACAATACGACCAACGACTTCGTGAACTTCTATCAGACGATAGACACGCTGATCATTGACGATATTCAGGAGTTTGCAGGGGCCACAAGGACCCAGAACACCTTCTTCTATATCTTCAACCAACTGCACCTCAATGGTAAGCAGCTAATCATGACATCCGACCGTTCGCCTGTCTTACTGCAGGGCATGGAGGAGCGCTTGATCACCCGCTTCAAGTGGGGCATGGTGGCAGAGCTGGAAAAGCCATCGCTGGATCTGCGTAAGGACATCCTGCGCTACAAGACCAAGCGTGACGGCGTGAAGTTCTCCGACGAGATCATCGACTACATTGCGGAGAACGTGAGCGACAGCGTGAGGGACTTGGAGGGCATCGTAGCTTCCCTGTTGGCCTACTCCACTATATATAATAAAGAGGTGGACATGGACCTCACGGAGAAGACCATCAAGAAGTTCATCAACTTTGAGACCAAGCCCATCACAGTGGAGCGCATCATCCAGACGGTTTGCGACCACTTCGGCATTGATGCTACAGTGATACAGTCGAAATCGCGTAAGCGTGATGCTGTGCTGGCACGTCAGATTTCCATGTTCTTTGCCAAGAAGTTCACAGACCTCTCCAGTGCGAAGATCGGTGCCCAGATAGGCAATAAGGACCATGCCACAGTGATTCATGCCTGCAAGACCGTGAAAGACATGCAGGAAACCGACAAGAAGTTCAAGGATTCGATCAACATGATTCTTGCCGAGCTTAAAAAGAGATAAACTGCAAGAAGGAAACTAAGGAGCTGCCTCACACCAAGGCAGCCTTTTTTATTCCCCTATCCCCAACAATGATTTCCACCTAATCGCAAGGATAAGAAGAAAGCAGATTTCTTTTTGGAAAACTTCTGAGGGTTAGTCATTTTTGCAACGCCTTAGAAATAAGCGACTTGAAAACCAAGAATGGAAAACTTGTATTTTATTTCAAAAAAGATTGTGAATTATTTTGATATATCGCTAAACATCTGTAGTTTTGTAGAGTGTTTGTTACTTCCAACTTTCTTCTACTACCTAACTTGAGAATTAAACAAATGCTATAACTTAATAAATGGAAAACAACAAGACTTACAGTTATGACGAAGCATTTGAAGCGTCGCTCAAATACTTCGGAGGTGATGAATTGGCTGCACGTGTATGGGTGAACAAATATGCCGTGAAAGACTCGTTCGGAAACATCTACGAAAAGTCACCAGAAGACATGCATTGGCGCATCGCCAATGAGGTGGCTCGTATAGAGAAAAAGTACCCTAATGCACTGAGTGCTCAAGAGCTTTTCAACCTTTTGGATCATTTCCGCTACATCGTTCCGCAAGGAAGTCCGATGACGGGTATTGGTAATAACTACCAGATTGCTTCCCTGTCCAACTGCTTCGTAATCGGCGTAGATGGTGAGGCCGACTCCTATGGCGCTATCTTCAAGATAGATGAGGAGCAGGTGCAACTGATGAAACGCCGTGGCGGTGTGGGACACGACCTTTCACACATCCGCCCGAAGGGTTCTCCTGTGAAGAACTCCGCCCTGACCTCTACGGGTTTGGTGCCTTTCATGGAGCGCTATTCCAACTCTACCCGTGAGGTGGCACAAGACGGACGCCGTGGCGCATTGATGCTGACCGTCTCTATCAAGCATCCAGATTCTGAGGCATTCATCGATGCCAAGATGGAAGAAGGAAAGGTGACGGGTGCCAATGTATCTGTGAAGATCGATGATGAATTCATGCAGGCTGCTACAGAAGGCAAGAAATACATCCAGAAATATCCGATCGACAGCGACGAACCTACGTTCCAGAAAGAGATCGAGGCATCGCAGCTTTGGAAGAAGATCGTGCACAATGCGTGGAAATCGGCAGAGCCAGGCGTGCTGTTCTGGGATACCATCCTGAGAGAGTCTGTGCCCGACTGCTATGCCGACCTTGGTTTCCACACAGTGGCTACCAATCCATGTGGTGAGATTCCTCTCTGTCCGTACGACTCCTGCCGCCTTTTGGCTATCAACCTCTACTCTTACGTGGTGAATCCGTTCACTCCAGAGGCTTACTTCGACTTCGACCTGTTCAAGAAGCATGTGGCTCTGGCACAGCGCATCATGGATGATATCATCGACTTAGAGCAAGAGAAGATAGAGCAGATCCTGAAGAAGGTGGACACCGATCCTGAGGATGAGGAAGTGAAGCATACCGAGCGTGAGCTTTGGCAGAAGATCAGCAAGAAGACGGGCATGGGCCGACGCACTGGCGTAGGTATCACGGCAGAAGGCGACATGATCGCTGCCTTAGGTCTGCGATATGGCACTGAGGAAGCTACGGCTTTCTCAGAGCAAGTGCATAAGACCATCGCCCTGACGGCCTACCGTGCTTCTGTGGAGATGGCCAAGGAGCGTGGGGCATTCGAGGTTTACGATGCTCAGCGCGAGAAGAACAATCCATTCATCTTGCGCCTGAAGGAGGCAGATGCCGACCTCTATGCCGACATGGTGAAGTATGGACGCAGAAACATTGCCTGCCTGACCATCGCCCCAACAGGTACCACCAGCCTCATGACGCAGACCACCTCTGGCATCGAGCCTGTGTTCCTGCCTGTCTATAAGCGCAGACGTAAGGTGAATCCAAACGACACGAACGTACACATCGACTTCGTGGACAATACGGGTGATGCTTTTGAGGAGTACATCGTCTTCCATCCGAAGTTCAAGATCTGGATGGCCAAGAACGGCTACGACCTCGACAAGAAATACACGCAGGAAGAGCTGGATGCCCTGGTGGCTAAGTCACCTTATTATAAAGCGACCTCCAACGATGTAGATTGGCTGATGAAGGTGAAGATGCAGGGTCGCATCCAGCAATGGGTGGACCACTCCATCAGTGTGACCATCAACCTGCCTAACAACGTCGATGAGGAACTGGTGAACCGTCTCTATGTGGAGGCTTGGCGCTCTGGGTGCAAGGGATGCACCGTTTATCGTGATGGTTCACGTGCTGGCGTGCTCATTTCCACGAAGCCAGAGAAGAAACCAGAAGTGCCTATCTGTCAGCCACCTGCTGTTGTGGAAGTTCGTCCGAAGGTCTTGGAGGCCGATGTGGTGCGTTTCCAGAACAACAAGGAGAAATGGGTGGCCTTCGTGGGTCTGCTGGATGGCTATCCTTATGAGATCTTCACGGGTGTGCTCGACGATGACGAGGGCATCATCCTGCCTAAGAACATCTTGCGTGGACACATCATCAAGAATACTGATGAGAACGGCTTCAAGCGCTACGACTTCCAGTTTGAGAACAAGCGTGGCTACAAGGTGACCATCGAAGGTCTGTCGGAGAAGTTCAACAAGGAGTACTGGAACTATGCGAAACTCATCTCCAGCGTGCTGCGCTACCGCATGCCTATCGACCGCGTCATCCGCTTGGTGGGTCAGTTGGAACTCGACAGCGAGAGCATCAACACCTGGAAGAACGGTGTGGAAAGAGCCCTGAAGAAGTACGTGGTGGACGGTACTGCTGCCCGTGGGCAGAAATGTCCTAACTGTGGCAATGAGACGCTGGTTTACCAAGAGGGCTGTCTCATCTGTACCACTTGCGGAACTTCCCGTTGTGGCTAAATAGAGAACATAAAACTATTTGGAATGAAACTGATTTTTAATATAGAATACCGCACCCATTGGGGTGAAGACGTCAGAGTGATGGGCAATGTGCCTGAATTGGGAAACCTTCAGGCACTCTCTGCCCTGCCTCTGCGCACAGTAGATGGCATCCATTGGACTGCCGAGGCCGACCTTAAAGTGCCTGCCAACAAGACGGTGCAGTATAGTTATCATATCTTCCAGGGGAACAGCGTGACGCGCTCGGAGTGGAACAGCATCCCCCGCACCCTGCATGTGCCCAACAGCAAGAAAAAGGTATTCCGTCTGAACGACTACTGGAAAGACCTGCCTCAGAACCTGTCGCTCTACACCTCGGCCTTCACGGAGTCGCTCATGGCGCATAATAAACGTGCGGCCTTGCCAGGAAATTCTGCACAAGGGTTGCTGATAAAGGCCTATGCGCCTTGTGATGCCGACCATGTGCTGGGTATCTGTGGGAACCAGGAGGCATTGGGCTATTGGGATCCTGCCAAAGCTGTGCTGATGACGGATGCCTTCTATCCTGAATGGCAGATCCATCTGGATGCAGAGAAGCTGACCTTCCCCTTGGAGTATAAGTTCGTATTATATAATAAGGTGAAGCACGAGGTGGTGGCTTGGGAGGACAACCCTAACCGCTACCTGCCTAACCCACAGCTTGGGGAGAATGAGACACTCGTGATAGGCGACCGCTTCGTACACTTCTGCCTGCCTGAATGGAAGGGAGCGGGTGTGGCCGTGCCTGTCTTCTCCCTGCGCAGTGAGGAGAGCTTTGGCGTGGGCGACTTCGGTGATCTGAAGAAATTCATCGGATGGGCGGCCTCTACAGGACAGAAGTTGGTGCAGATCCTGCCTATCAACGATACCAACATCACCCATACGTGGGTGGATTCCTATCCTTACAGCAGCATCTCCATCTATGCCTTCCACCCCATGTATCTGGACCTCAAGCAACTGGGTGCGCTGAAGGACAAGAAGCAGGCCAACCGCTTCAAGCGCCTACAGAAGAAGCTCAACGCCCTGCCACAAGTGGATTATGAGCAGGTGAACAAGGGCAAGTGGGAGTACATCCGCCTGATTTTCCAACAAGACGGGGCTGCCACCTTGGCCTCTGAGGACTTCAAGCATTTCTTGGCAGAGAACAAGGAGTGGCTGCAGCCCTACGCTGCTTTCAGCTACCTGCGCGACCTGAACGGTACGCCTGATTTCAAGCAGTGGAAGCAATACGCCGTCTATAACGAAAAGGAGATTGAAGCGCTGTGCAAGGAAGGCACGCCTGTCTATCCTGAGATTGCGCTCTACTACTATATCCAGTTCCACCTGCATCTGCAACTTTCTGCAGTGACCGACTATGCCCGTCCGCTGGGTGTGGTGCTGAAGGGTGACATTCCTATCGGCATCAACCGTGGCAGTGTGGAGGCTTGGAAAGAACCATACTACTTCAACATGAACGGACAGGCTGGTGCCCCACCCGATGACTTCTCTGTCAATGGGCAGAACTGGGGCTTCCCTACCTACAACTGGGACGTGATGGAGAAGGACGGCTATGCGTGGTGGATGCGCCGTTTCGGTAAGATGGCAGAGCATTTCGACGCTTATCGCATCGACCATATCTTGGGTTTCTTCCGCATTTGGGAGATTCCGATGCATGCCGTGCATGGCTTGTTGGGGCAGTTTGTACCATCCCTGCCAATGAGCCGTGAAGAGATAGAGCGCTTAGGGCTCACGTTCCGTGAGGAGTTCTTCACCACACCATTCATCCATGAGTACTTCCTGCCAGAGCTTTTTGGCAAGCAAGCGGAGTACGTGAAGCAGCACTTCTTGCAACCCGCAGAGGGCTACGATCTCTACCAGATGCGCCCAGAGTTTGACACGCAGCGCAAGGTGGAGGCCTACTTTGCAGGTAAGACGGATGCAGAGAGCGTCCAGATGCGCGAAGGTCTCTACAGCCTCATTAGCGATGTGCTCTTCATCCGTGACCGTGAGCATAAGGACCTTTTCCACCCACGCATCACCGTGCAGAACGACTATGTCTATCAGGCACTTACCGATGGAGAGAAGGAGGCCTTCGATCGACTGTACAACCACTACTACTATGAGCGTCACAATGACTTCTGGCGTGAACAAGCCATGAAGAAGTTGCCTCGCCTCACGGGAGCAACCCGCATGCTGGTATGTGGTGAGGACCTAGGCATGATACCGAGTTGTGTGCCTCAGGTGATGAACGACCTACGCATCCTCTCTCTGGAAATTCAGCGCATGCCGAAGGACTTGGGCGTGGAGTTTGCCAATCCGGCACACTACCCTTACCGCTCAGTATCTACCATCTCTACGCACGACATGAGTACGCTGCGTGGTTGGTGGGAAGAAGACAGCGAGGCTACCCAGCGCTTCTACGAGCAGGTGCTCAAGTACAAGGGCGATGCCCCTGCCACAGCGACACCAGAGCTTTGCGAGGAAATCCTCCGCATGCACTTGGAAGGCACGTCGATGCTCTGCATCCCATCGTTGCAAGATTGGCTCTCCATCGACGGAGAGGTGCGTAATCCGAATGCCGATGAGCGCATCAATATCCCTGCCATTCCTAAGCACTATTGGCGTTGGCGCATGCACCTCACCATAGAGCAGCTGATGAAGCAGGAGAAGCTGAATGACAAGATTCGCAGCATGATCAAGGAAAGCGGCAGGTGATATAATTCATAATTCATAATTCATAATTGATGAACAGTTGGATAACTCTGAATGACCTGCGCTTCCATGCCCATCATGGCGTATTGGAGCACGAGCGTCTGTGCGGCAATACGTTCGTGGTGAACCTGCGCATGGCAGTGGACATCCGTCGTGCCGCCCAGAAAGACGACATCCGTGAGGCCCTGAACTATGCCGAGGTCTTTGAGGCCGTCAAGGCAGAGATGAGCATCCCCTCCCGCTTGCTGGAGCATGCAGCCATGCGCATCGTCCGTCGGCTTTTCAAGGACTTTCCGCAAATCAGCTCCATAAAGCTGACGTTAGAGAAGCTAAATCCACCCATGAATGCCGATATGCATTCGGCAGCCGTGGAGGTGGAAGTCGATGCAGAGGAAGTAAAACAGGAAGCATAGGCGTAAAAAACATCCGACACTCCTTTCCAAAATCTATGGCCCTACGGGGCAAAGTTTGCTACGCCACTTTTAGGGTTTTATCTGCCATGCCCCACCCTTTTTGATGGTAAATCTCTTTCTTTTTACATCAGGAAGTTCTACCAGAAATAGCCCACCTTCGGTTTTTCCTTTCACCATATCAATTCCGTGACGTCCAGTAACTTACGGACAATCGATGAAAGGTGAAAGGAAAAACTTGTATGAGACATCATTCAGCATGGCGCTCTGGATAATTCACCAGATAGAGTGTACCAGTGGCACGAGTGACAGCTGTATAGAGCCAACGGAAATAATCGGGTGTGAGGTAATCGGGCTCCATATAGGCTTGATCCAGGAAGACGTTCTTCCACTGACCGCCTTGCGCCTTGTGGCACGTCACGGCATAGGCATACTTCACCTGCAGGGCGTTGAAGTAAGGATCCGACTTCAGTTTCTTGAGGCGATCACGCTTCAGGGAAACATCGGCATAGTCCTCCATCACGGCATTGAAGAGTTTCTCGTTGTCGGCTTTCGACAAGGAAGGCACCTCGCTCCGCAAAGTATCCAGCAGCAAGTTGGCATCCACCTCCAGATCATCGTAATCGGGGAACGCCAGCGTCACCTCCACGAAGCGAAAGCCATAGAGCTCACGTCCGCCCCGCACACGCACCACCTTTGCCAATTCACCATTGGCGATGAAGTCCATCGACTGTTCTTTCTCCGCCCAGAAATAGTTGTTCTTCGTCACCATGACCATGTCACCGCTCTCCAGCTCCTCCTCACGCCAGAGGATGCGCCCTCTGATACCGTTATTATAGATATTGGCCCGCTTGTTGGAACGGCAGATGACGATAGTCTGATCCATGCCGTCACGGTCGTAGCAATCAGACAGCGCATCGATCAGTTCATCGCCTGGAATGCGCTTCACATCCGTGAAGCCAGACAGTCGGAACTTAGGAAGCACCTCAAAGGCCTCCTGCGTGATGGCCTCGCGCAGACGTGTGGCGTTCCAGAAGATGCCCGATGCCTGCTCTTGGCGCACTACCTCCGTGAGCTCTACCTCCCTGACCTGCAAGCCATAGCCACGGAGGTTCTCCACATCGAGTGCCGGACTGCCTTCCTCGCCCACAGGAGGCAGCTGTGCCGTATCACCCATCAAGATAAGGCGGCACCCCTCCCCCGCATAGACATACATTATCAGGTCGTCGAGCAAGCAACCCGTACCAAACGTGGCACCCGCCAAGCCCTCATTGGCTATCATTGATGCCTCATCTATTATAAATAAGGTGTGCTTATGCAGATTGTCGTTCAGCGTGAAGTGGCCCCCTTCGCCAGAGAACGACTGCTCCCGATAGATCTTCTTGTGAATGGTATAAGCAGGCATGCCCGCATACTGCGAGAACACCTTCGCTGCCCTGCCCGTTGGAGCCAGGAGCACCACCTTCTGCTTCAGCTTGACCAGTGTCTGCACAAAGGCACTCATCAGCGTTGTCTTACCCGTTCCGGCATAGCCCTTCAGGACCAAAGCCCCCTTATCCTGAGCCTCTAAATAGAAATCTGACAAACTATTTAAAGTTTTTTCTTGCTCAAGTGTTGGTTTATAAGGAAAAATTTCCTTAATTTGTTGTCTGAAATACATTTTTAGCATAATAAAAGCATAAAAAAGTGTAATAAAAGAGAAATATTCAAATTATTTCCCTTATTTTTGCAGTGCGAATATAATAATTAAAAAACATATTTATCATGAAAACAGTATTTAATGCTATTTTAGTCCTTTGTATTGCCGCTCTGGTATATATTTGCTATGCAAGTATTATGGGCCCAATCAACTTCCAGAATGAGAAAAGTATCCGTGATGCTGCTGTTCAGACTCGTCTGATTGACATCCGCAAAGCACAGGAGCAGTATCGTAACCTGCACAATCAGCAGTACACTGACAACTTCGATACGCTGATTCAATTCGTTAAGACCGAAAAGATTCCTTTCATCTTCAAGCAGGGTGAACTTTCTGATGCTCAGTTGGAGAGCGGTTTGACAGAGAAGAAGGCTATGGATATCATTAGGAGAGGTAAGGCTGACGAAATTGCAAAGAATGGTCTTCAGAACTTCCGTCGTGATACCAACTGGATTGCCGTAGCTGACACCATCTTCGGCAAGGGTTTCAACGCAGACTCTCTGAAGTACATCCCATTCGGCAACGGTGCAACATTCCAGATGGATACCATCACTCAGATTGCAAGATCTGGTGCTCCATTCTGTCTGTTGGAAGTTAAGGCTCCTTACACTACCTACCTGAACGGTCTGGATGAGCAAGAGATCAACAACCTGATCTACGAGCAGGATCAGCTGGGTAGATATGCTGGTCTGAAGATCGGTGACCTGGAGACTGCTAACAATAACGCAGGTAACTGGGAGTAATTCCCTTCCACATTCCCTATGTTAGAGAATATCGATTTCAGGAAATCTGAACAATATACATTATCCATCCGCCTCACAGCGGATGGATTTTGTTTTTCACTCTGTAACGCTTCCCCAACTGAGAAAAAATTTTTTCCCAACTGGGAAAGTGAAATCGACCTACTGCTTTCTGAGTGCGGCAACCTCAAGAAGATATTCAAGCAGACGGAGTGGCTGAGCAATTCGTTCGGGCAGGTGAACGTCATCGTGGAGGCTACCCGCCATCTGCTGATGCCGTTGGCTTTCTTCGACGATGAGCAAACGGAGGAGATTTTCTATCATAGTTTCTGCCAAGCAGAGAATGAAGTGGTATGCTACAACATCCTGCCCGATGAAAACATGGTGATGCTCTTCGGTATGGATGAGAGCACGCACGACTTCCTCACGGAGCAATACCCAGATGCCAAGTTCTACGCCAAAGCCACGACCTTAGTGCGCTATCACGCTAAGGAAGAGAAAAGCAGTAAACGCACGCTTTTCGTGAATATAGGAAAGACGGCTACGACACTCCTGGCTTACGAGAAAGGGCAACTGCAGCTCTGCAACAGCATCTTGAGCCTTCATGATACAGACATTGCCTACTATGTGCTGTCATGCTGGAAAAACCTGCATCTGGATCAGGAAGCAGATGAGCTCCATCTCACAGGTCTGACAAACGAGCATCCAGAGTTGATGCCTCTGTTTCAGACCTACATTAAGCAGCTGAAATGCGTAGAGAATTCTGGGGATCTGGACTTTAAGGCATTGGTATCATGAGAGTGATCAGCGGCATATACAAAGGCAGGCATTTCGACGTTCCTCGTACTTTCAAGGCACGTCCGACAACCGATTTTGCCAAGGAGAACCTTTTCAACGTGCTGACGAACCTCATGGACTTCAGTAACAATATCACGGCACTCGACCTGTTTGCTGGTACTGGAAGCATCAGTTTGGAACTGCTATCCAGAGGATGCGACAAGGTGGTGAGCATCGAAAAAGACCGAGACCATTACCAGTTCATCAACAAGGTGATGCGGGAGATCAAGACAACTAATAGCTTGGTGCTGAATACAGACGTTTTCAAGTACCTGCAAAGATGCAGCATGCAGTTCGACTTCATCTTTTCCGATCCTCCATACGCCTTGCCAGAGCTGGAGAGCATTCCAGACCTTATCTTCGAAAAGAAACTCCTCAAGGAAAACGGCATCTTCGTCTTAGAGCATGGGAGGAATCATAAGTTCGACACCCACCCCCACTTCAACCAATGCCGAGTCTATGGCAGTGTCAACTTCTCCCTGTTCTTAAACTGTGAATCCCAACCAGGATAAGCGCAGATGCACTCCTCTCCGATGAAGACGGAAGGTGCCCACTCCTCATCATGCAGCATCCATTCCAACCATCGAAGGGCTATCTGTCCGTAGGTACCTCCGAACTCCTCCGCATAGGTGCCCATGTGTCCGGAATCATCCGTTGCAATAACTGCAAACACCTGATCGATGCGGTTGAAATCGTCCACCGCATTCTCATAGGCGATGTCCTTCTTCCCACCCACTAAATATAAGATAGGTGCATGAAGCTTGGTGAGGATAGATTTATCTACAACTAGATTGAAGTTCTGCTGCTCTGCCGTTGGCGTGATGACTCCACTATTCAGGCAGACGGTTGTCTTCACACGAGGATCTCCAGAAACAGCCAAAGCCTGCAAGCCACCGCATGATTGTCCCATCACAGCAACTCGGCTCATATCCACCGTCTTATAGAAAACAGACTTCTCATCCTTCACAGCCTTCCCCATCAGATCTATCGCCTCCGTCAGCAGCTTATAATCAGTCCACTCGGAAGCCTCCTCATCAGCCTCAGCCTCTTCTTGCGTTTCATGATAAGGACCCACAGCCGCCACCACATAGCCAAAAGAAGCGATCTCATTCAGTAAACGCTCGAAATACACGGAGGTATTCATGCAACCCCCATTGCCAAACACCACCAGAGGCAAGGGTTTCTCTTTGGCAGCTGTCACCATATCAGCAGGCCGATAAATGGTATAGCCTTTGAAATGGGCATCTTCAGTGACAATAGCTGGATACTTACCCAGCCCTCCTTCATCTACCACTTTCTGGCGTGGCACTGCTGGTTCGGAACAACCGACCAAACCCAACATGGCACCCAGCAAAATAACAGTCAACTTGCTCATCTGTTCCTCCTTATAGTAATGGTGCCATCAATCTGACAGTACCTTCAATTAATCTTTCCCACCAAGGGCGCTTCTTCCACTCCTTCAAGAACACCTGCTCAGAGTCTGCCTGATCTTGAATGAACACACGCTTCATATCCGAAGCCAGTTGCTTGTCGTACACGAAAGCATTCACCTCAAAATTATGCTCGAAGCTACGGAAATCCATGTTTGTGGAGCCTACAGAGACCAATGCATCATCAGAGACCATCAACTTGGAATGCAAAAAGCCTTTCTTATAGCGATAGACTTTCACCCCTGCCTGCAAGACATCACGTAGGTAGGACAAGGTGCCAAGGTGCGGGAGTATGGTGTCCGACTTCTGCGGAATCATCAGGCGCACATCCACACCAGCAAGGGCAGCCGTCTGCAAGGCAAACAAAATAGGCTCCGTAGGCAAGAAATAAGGGGTCTGTACATAGAAATACTTCTTGGCACCCACGATGGTTTTCACCAAACCATGCTCTATATCTGCCCATGGAGAAGTTGGCTCTCCCGTCACTATCTGAGCGATAGACTCTCCTAAATCTGGCAGTTTGGGGAAGTATTCATCCGAGGTCAGCAATTCCTTCTCTACATAATACCAATCAAGCAAGAAGGTGGTCTGAAGTCCATGCACGGCTTTCCCTTCTATCTTCAGATGCGTATCACGCCAGATGCCCCACCTCACCCCTTTGACATAGCGATCTGCCAGGTTCATGCCTCCCACAAATCCTAACTTCCCGTCAATGACAGTCAGTTTCCGATGGTTACGATAGTTGACCCTGCCCGTCAGTATGGGGAAATATACTTTTAAGAACGCACGCACCTCAATGCCTGCCTTCTCCATCTGTGCAAAGAACTTGGATGAGACATTCCAGCACCCCACTGCATCATAGATCACACGTACCTTCACACCTGCCCTTGCCCGCTCTTCTAGGACTTGCAGCACCTTATGCCCCACCTCATCGTCATTGAAGATATAAAACTCCATGTGGATGTGATGTTCAGCCTTCCTAAGTTCTTCCAACAAGGCATTGAGCATAGACTGCCCTTCGATGTAGGTTTCTATCTGATTCCCTCCAAAGGGGAACGACTGATCTACATTCTGGAACAGCTTTACCAGATGCTTGTACTCTGTAGGAACTATGACAGCCTCTTGCGCCTGAAACTCTGCCCTTGGCTTACTCAGCAGTCGGCTATAGCCCTTCTTGCTGATGCGCCGTTCTCTACGCTGATCACGACCAAAAAGGAGATACAAAATCAGTCCCACCACAGGCAAGAAAGTAAGCACCAGAATCCATGACACCGTCTTCACAGGATTACGATTCTCCAGCACCATCAAGATGATGATGCTGACAATCGCCAAGACATAGAACGTACTCAATGTGGTGGAGAAGATCTGATAGATGTCCATGACCCAAAGTGCCATAAAAAAGTTTTCTCTATAGTTGCAGAAAGCAAATATAGAGAAAACTATCGAAATCTACCAAGAATTTATGACAAATTATAATTGGTAAGGGGATTAACGTCCGCCAGGACGGCCACCGCCGCCACCACCAGGGAAGCCACCACCGCCTCCAGGACGGAAGCCGCCACCACCTCCAGGAGCATCACCACCGCCCGGACCTTCGCCACCAGGGCCTCCCATACCACCTCTGTTACGACCTTGTGGACGTTGTCCCTTAAAGATGTTCAGGCGATAGAGGAAGTGTACCAGGAAGTAGCTGTTAATGGCATTGTAGCTGCTCACTGAACGCATCGAAGCATTGAAGGTTCGTGAGATGTTACTTTGCTTATGCAAGATATCATACATCTCGAAACTCAGAGAAGCAGATCCTCTCAGCAAAGGCTGTGCTATCTGCGCATTCCAAATCAGCTCATCACGGTTCATGCTCTTGTCGGTATATCCACGACGACTCTGATTATTAATGTCTGTCGATAACGTCATGCTCCAAGGGAATGTCAGAGAGAGGTTTGCACCATAGGAGTATGTATAAGGATCCTGATTCAGCGATTCATTCAGCTTGTTGCGCTCCATAGAGTAGTTGATATTACCATTGATGCCAAATTCAAACCAGCTGTTACGATAAGCACCGTTTAAACGTTCGCTCAGGGTCAGGTTGGTGGTATGGTTTTTGTCCTCTATCTTGGTGATATTATCCGTGAGATAAGCTACGCTGTTTGCATAGTTCACATTAGAGAAGGAACTGACAGTGAATTTCGGGTTCTTCAGTGCCGTATTGAAGCCAAACATACCCATGGCACTCCAGTTTCCATTGATATTCTTCGGTGTCGTAATCCATCCACCGGTTTCTTCATTATAGGTCCTACTGTTACTGATGCTGTTCTGCGTAGCATTAAAGTTGGCATTCACCACGATGCTGCGCTGATGCTCGGCATCGAAGGTATTGAAGAACGCCTGAATGTTGTGCGAGAACGAAGGTTTCAATCCAGGATTACCCACTTGGATATTCATCGGGTTCGAGTTGTCTACAATAGGCAACAGGTTCTCCATACTGGGCTGTGAATTGTTTCCACGATAGGTGAAACGCAGCTGACTAACCTTTGAGAAACGCAGACGCAGGTCAACATTCGGGGCAAAGTTAAACACGTTGCGCACCGTATCTATCATATATTCACCTCGCTTATACGACAAGTTGGTGTGCTGAGGTTGGAAAGACATACCTGCCGTGAACTGATATGAGCTCCGTACAACACGCAAGGCCACCATGGCATCATGATTGTAGTAGCGATATTCGGCATACTTACCCAAGCTATCTACGACGGCTGTCTGGTAGTTGCTTGGCAACGATTCACCAAGGCTCCAAGGGAACTGTGCCAAATCGTAGGTACTGCGGTCATTGTCACGGTATCCATAAGTGAGCTGATAGCTGAACTGCAAATAGACCTGATTGGCAATAGGTTCGCTATAGGTGAGCTGTCCCATCAGGCTCGTAGTTTTATTCGGAGAACTGATATACTGATTTCGCACGAGTGTAGAGTCCTGACCTTGTGCATTCAGCAACTGATAATAGCGTGTCAGGTTCTCAGTGAACTGGTCACTGTCATTGTCACCGTATTGGAATCTGCCACGGAAGGTGATGTTACGTCCAGAGTCGTTCAGTCTTCTGTTTATCTGCAAGGTCGTATTGGTAGATAAGCTATTGCCCTTACTCAAGCTACCGTTATTGGCAGCATTGATGCGGATGCTGCGCAGAGGATCGTCCACTAATGTATTGAAGTCCAGATAGTCGTTAGGATTGTCCACTACCTCGAAAGGATCCGACTTGAACGTACCTTGCTGGCTGTTGGAATAAGAACCCGTCTTACCAACAGAGAAATTAGGACGAAGTTGGATATTGGTAAGGTCGTTGGGTTTCCATTCCAAGCGGAAATCAGCATTGAACGACTTATTGTTGTTTCCAGAGAGGGAGTTGGAATTCTGGAACGAACTTCCTGAGCTTAAGATGTTTTCCGTCTGTCCGATGGTGATGGCATCATTGTCACGATAGTTATAACGCGCACTACCACCAAGTTCCAACTTACTGGTTTCTGTGGCGAAGCTCACGCCCAAGGTCTTCGTAGCTGTGAGGCCTTGGTTCTGACGGCCAAAACCTCCGCCTCCAAAGCCACCGCCTCCACCGAAACCACGGTCGTTCACGTTGTTGGCAGAACTGATGAAAGAAACCTGGGTGTTATCATAAAATCTGTTGACCATGGCACGACCAGTATAGCGTTTGTGATTGCCTGCGCCAAGATCGATGTTGCCAAACCATCCTTGATTCATGCCTTTCTTCACGGTGAGGTCAAGCACAGTTTCCTCCTCACCGTCTTCGATACCCGTCACACGTGCCATGTCCGACTGACGGTCATAAGTCTTCACATTCTCCACCATGTCCACAGGCAGGTTCTTCAAGCCAGTAGCGACGTCACCTCCGAAGAATTCCTTACCATTGACCATGATTTTCTTTACTTCTTTTCCGTTTATTTTCACATTTCCTTCTGAATCCACTTCTGCGCCCGGCATTTTCTTCACCAGTTCTTCAAGCATGGCACCTTCTGATACCCTATAGGCAGCAGCGTTATACACCAAGGTATCCTCGATGGCTTGCACCTTGGCTACCTCTGCAGTCACCACAGCCTCAGACAGAAGCTTACTGTCTGGTTCCAATACTATCTGACCGATATTGATTTCCTCCGCAGAATCAGCTGTAAGCCTTAAAGGGGTCACCTTGGTCTTATAGCCTATATAGGTAACCTTTAAGACATAATTGCCGATGGCAGCTTTTGGTAAGACAAAGTAGCCGTTACTGGTAGATGCCGCACCTGCGATATATGTACTGTCGGGTAAACTGAGCAGACGGACATTGGCTTGCACCACAGGCTCCTTTGAGTCTGAGTCCAAAACTTGTCCAGCTACAGTGATGTTCCGATTTTGTGCCTGTGCGGTAAGTGCCAACACCAAAAGCACTACCAACTGCAACACTCTTCTTACACAAACTCTACTAATCTTTAACTTTTCCATACCAAATAATTGTCATTTTCTCAGTTTGACAGAGAAAAAGACAAAAGGTTTAATAACATGATAAAAAATTATCAATTTTTATCAACGTTTGAAAAGATTCCTTATCTTTACCCTGTTAATCTCATACTCCACGCAGAGCACGTTGGCAATGAGGAAAATCAAGAAGGTAGACGAATCTGCAGAAGTCAGGTCTCTGGTATACACCCTATATACCATATTGAAGAACAGGATAAGCACGGTGATAAACATGGCATTGCGCACGGCACGGTTGCGCCCTTCCTCAATCTCTCTGTTCTCCTCCTTGCTGAAGGCGAAGATAATCATGAGGCACCCCATGACCATGAACAACCTTGAACACTCTTTGTAGAACACCAGATTGAAATCCGTTACTTTTCCCATCAGAGCCATGGAGATGGGCATAAACATGCCTAAGGCTATCATCAGATAGCCCAAAGGACGACAATAAACAGGTAATAATGCTTTCATAACTTAATTCTTTGGCTACAAAGTTACATATTTACAATGTAATTCCTATTTTTGCATCAGAAAAAAGATTCAAATTATGACCAAACAAAATGTTATTATCTGCCAAGACTTAAAGGAGGACTTCTCGGAAATGCTCCAAGAGCTGCGTTTTGACAGACTCTTCTTATTGACAGACGAAACCACTCACCGTCTTTGCCAACCCCTTATCGCCGACTTCCCCTGCATGAAGGAGGCGCATGAAATCGTCATTGGGACTGGGGATGTGCATAAGGAACTGGACACATTGGCACATGTATGGATGGAACTGAGCACGCACGGAGCCAGCCGGCATTCGCTGATGGTAAACCTGGGAGGTGGCATGGTGACCGACTTAGGCGGCTTTGCGGCTTCCACCTTCAAGCGGGGCATACCTTATATTAATATACCCACCACGCTGCTTTCGATGGTCGATGCAGCCGTAGGAGGCAAGACGGGCATCAACTTCAATGGCCTGAAGAATGAAATTGGTGCCTTCGCTCCTGCTGAAGCGGTGCTGCTTGAAACGGAATTCCTGTGCACACTGGATGCAGCCAACTTCTTCTCTGGCTATGCGGAGATGCTGAAGCACGGACTTATCAGTCAGCCAGATACGCTATACGAACTATTGACTTTCGACACTGATGACATCGACTATGCAAAGCTGAAAGACATGGTGCGGAAGTCTGTCGAAGTGAAAGAACACATCGTAGAGATAGACCCTAAGGAGCAGGGCATCCGCAAGGCACTTAACTTAGGACACACCTTCGGGCATGCGTTCGAGTCTTGGGCTTTGAAGCGCCAAGAGCCTGTACTTCACGGCTATGCAGTGGCATGGGGATTGATCTGCGAACTTTACCTCTCCATCATCAAACTGGATTTTCCTAAGGAAGTGATGCGCCAAGTAGGACAATTCGTCAAGGAGAACTACGGAGCCTTCTACTTCACCTGCAAGGAGTATCCAGACCTCTATGAGCTCATGAAGCACGATAAGAAGAACACCTCGGGCATCATCAACTTCACCTTATTAAATAATATAGGCGACATCCAACTGGATCAGACGGCCGATCAGGAAACCATCTACGAAGTCTTCGACTTCTATCGCGAATGCATGGGCCTATGAAAAAAGCACATTTTATTTGCAAATATTGAAAAAGAACAATACCTTTGCATTCGCAATTCGGGGTGTAGCTCAGCCCGGTTAGAGTATACGTCTGGGGGGCGTGGGGTCGCTGGTTCGAATCCAGTCACCCCGACTAGTAGAGCTTGATTCATTGAAAATCAAGCTCTTTTCATTTTAAAGTTATCAGTAACAGGTCATCAGTAGTGTGAACTCGGCTTTTATTGTTGATTAATCGTCACCTTCAACAATCAAAAACTGAATGAACAATGGTTAGAAATCAACTGATAATACTGCCACGGCTCAATGATCGTGGCGGTGATCTTACTAAGAAATGGTACGTGGAGTACAGCGTACGTGACCCGAAGACACTGAAGATGGTGCGCTTCAGGGACTCGCATGGCTTGACAGGAAACATCCCTGCAGAGGAACGATACGCCAATGGCGAGAAGCTGGTGGCCACCTACAAGGCCAAGCTGGCTGAGGGATGGTCGCCCCTCGATGCGGACAAGGTGTCCTATCAGGACAATCTGATACTGCAGAAGTACGCTGAGCGATGGGGACGCGACCGCCTGGAGGTGGTCACCATCAGGAAGCATCTCTCTGAGTTCCTGGACTACAAGCGGGCGGAGATCATACAGCACAGCTACCAGACCTACCAGAGCAAGCTGCGCATCTTCAACGAATGGGCGGAACATGCAGGCATAGACACGCTGCACATCACGGCCATCACACGTGAGCACATCGTGGAGTTCATGCACTACATGGTGGAGCACAACAACATCAGCCGACGCACGGCTAAGAAGTACCAGCAGATCCTGCACGGTTTTTTTGAGTACATGATCCAGGTGCACCACATCGACATGCGAAACCCCGTGCAGCACCTGCCCAAGGTGGGCTACCTGACCGACGAGGCAGCCCGCCCCATCCCCGATGACATACGCAAGCCGCTACTGGCAGTCATCAAGAAGAAGGATCCACAGCTCTGGCTGGTGTGCCTAATGGAATACTACTGTGCCATACGCCCCAACGAGCTGCGTCAGCTACGCATACGGGACATAGACCTGGAGTATGGCACCATCCGCGTGCCGAACACCATCAGCAAGACCCGCCTGAGCGAGGTGGTGAATATGCCAAGGCAGCTGCAGAACATCCTCATCATGCTGTGCCTGGACCGATATGAGAAAGACTGCTACCTCTTCGGCAAGGAAGGGAAGCCAGGCAGGGAGATGCTGGGCAAGAACTCCATGCGATTCCGCTTCGACAAGATACGCAACAGCATGGGCATCTCTGCCGAATACAAGCTCTACAGCTTCAAGCATACGGGCGGTGTGAAACTCGTGAACGCGGGCATAGACACGTGGGAACTGATGCGCCACTTCAGGCATAAGAGCATCGACACCACGGAGCAGTATATCCGCAGGAACTTCGCCCCAAAGAGCGACACGATCAAGAACCATTTCCCCGACATTGACTGAAAAACTGAAAGCAAGATGGAAATCAGAATGATTTTCTGAAAAAAAAGTTGTAAAGAAACTGCCCCGCGTCTCACGACGCAGGGCAAATAGGTTTAGTTTGTTCTATGAGGTATGCTTTTTTAGAAAAGCACTGCAAATATAGCACAATTCAGACATATTTGCAAGAGCTCATGGCATATTCAGCATCCAGCGCAGCTCTCCAGCCTCATTGACCCCTGTATGGAAGCCTAGCTCCACGAGCTTCTCTGACACTTCATCATTATCCAGGCACACCATCTCTGACAACTCATCGACAATGTCCTGGCTTGATTTATAGACTATGTCCTTATCACCAGGTGCGGCTGGTGTGTATGCCTGCAGATATTCTATGAGTATCTGCTGGCGGTAATCGACGCGATCACTGTTTTCCTTCGGTATCATCTGTCTCTGTTTTTGATTGTTTAAAGAAAACATCGTTGCCCATGAGCAGCTCAATGTGCTTGGCCACGAAGCGTAGGTTTTGTATGGTGTGCAGCACACCGTCTGAGGTGATGTTCTCTGCGCTGTCGCTGGAGAAGGCCAGTATGAGGTCGATGGCATCGTCTATGGAGTCCATGTATGGACCACCGCAGTCTTCTTGCAGGTCACGGAGTGCCTTGCTGATCACAGGGGTTATCACAGCCCCGTCGATATTCATCTTCATACGCTTTCCTCCTTTCTCCAATCCAAGGCGGTGAACCAGACGGCCATGAGGATGGCGGTAGCTGAGAGGAGCAGGAGTGAGAGGTCGGCACTCAGGAGGCCGTGGCGGCTCAGGGGCACGCTGACGAGGGCTGCCAGGGGGAGCAGCCACTTGGCTGACGTCAGCAAAATGATGACCAGACTGCCGGAGTGCGCTCTGGCATTTGCGCAAGTGCGCTCCCGCAATTGCTGCACCGCATCGGCGCAAATGACGCCCCGAGGGGCACTGAGGGAGGCTCCTCGATAGGAGCCTGCGCCTTGTACGAATAACTTTTTCATAAACTGTGATATGTAAGCTATGCGGCGGAAAAAAGAACGGCCGCCACACCCGTTGCTTACACATCACAGTTCAACCCCAAGGGAGAGAATTAAATGTCGGGTAGGCAGCCGTGAGGGAAATATCCGTATCCGACCGAAGAGCGGTTATTTCTTCTACTGCGCTGTATGGTTTCGTACAAGGCCACGCTCCTCTACCAGAGGCTTACCACTGCCCATATCAAAGGAGCGTTTACTGTGGCCGATGGGCATAAAAAAGGCCCACATTCGCAAGTGTGAGCATCTGACCCTATGCCCGAGGGAGTTGATTTATGTCTCAACTGTAACATGTAAGCGCTACAAAGGTAGGGAGATTTTTTGGAATTGCAAGGGGAAGTGGTTATTTTTGTAGAAAAAATTTTTCTATCATGCACATCTATAAGCAAAAAGACGATTACCCTTGGCACCTCTGGGTGATGTGCTACATTGTCTATCCCATGATAATCGGTGCCTTGGTCACACACCTAATAATACATTTATGAGGTAGGTGACTATCGAACCGACTATTGCAGAACCTATCATTGAGAGAAAAGCTGACAGAGGATTGTTTTTTGCCCATTCCCTGAAGCTCAGCTTCCTCCGATACCTTCGCATGCCACCCATGCCATTTTCTTGAATGCCCGTGCTTGGCTTAGTCACAGGTCTTGGCGGCGGTGCTGGCTTTGCTGGTTTATTTCGGCATTGCAAATATAAGCAAATTCTTGCTAATCTTGCAAGACTTGGAGAGAAAAAAGGCTCCGCATCTCACGATGCAGAGCCTTTACAAACTCAATTATTATGAAGACACCGCATCAGATATGAAACGACGCGGCTTGCAATTCCTTAGATATGCTTTCGATGCAGGCTGACAGCCTGCTGTATGTTTTCTCCCCAGCCCGTTTGATGCCAGCAGTGTATTGGCGCATCAGCGATGGATTGATGCCCGCACGCTTGGCAACATCGGAAACATTCAAGAAGGAGAAATACTCAAAGAAAGACTGGAGGTCATACTGGTAGCTGAAAGTCACATCGAAAGGCATCCCGCCATTAGCTACATAGTCCTCCCTGGACTCATTAAGGCAGTCCATCAAGTCAGCTTTAGCTTCAGCTACTGTACTGCCCGCCCCATTCAGGCCACTGTCATAAACATCACTCTCGGTATGGCACCAATAAGAGCCATCTGGAGATTGTGAGATGGTAACAATCACACTTTTCATATTATCGCATTTAGAACTTTTTCCAATAAAAGAGCTCCGTCATGAATCATCAGAGCAGAAAGAAAAGTTGACGGGTTATTTCCCCGTCAACTTCTTTAGGATACTTTGCGCAGTCCCTTTGTGGACTTCGCCAGCGTGTCTCGGCACCCAGTCGGATTTCCCTGTTTTAGGGTTCACCCACTTGTCGTGCTTCTTTCCATGATGAGCCAGGATGCATCCTGCATCGCTCAGGCTCTTCACCAACTCAGATGTCTTCATAAAAAAAAGAGCTCTTTACGTCTTTCGACAATGCAAAGGTAACTATTTTGTTATAAACTACCAAATATTTTGGTAACATTTTTGTTATAAACACTCATTTCCTTATTTACGGCTTCAGCGGCTTGTAGTCAGCCGGTGCCGTCCACCAGCCCGCCCATATACTGAAAGCTATAGCAAAATTACCTTTAACGCCAGGCCATGTCTTGGAAGGGGTCAGGATTTGTGGGCATAGAAGACGTTCCATAACACCGAACTCTTCACGGAACTTACTGAACGAGGGGCTTTGTATCAGGCCGATGTCGTGCCACGAGGCTATGATGACTGGGCGAAGCTCCCTATCGATGCGTAACAGAAAAAGCGGTACAGAGTCACCGCAATGGGCGGGATAGGTGCGCTTCATCAGCTCATACCTGCCACGCGGCAGACGGAAGAACGGCGGATTGGTCAACACCACCAGCCGACCTTCCTCGCTGGCTTCCCAGATGAGTGGATGGAGAAAGTGGGTGTTCATGGTGAGGAAGTCGAACTGCTGTGCCTCGTAGCCTTTCTCCCGCATGATGGTCACGTCTGCGCTCTCCAGAGTGGTGCCTATGCGCATGGTGCCTTCGGGCAGCGCATCAAGCAGTGCGCCCTCTCCGGCAGCAGGATCGTAGAACACGTAAGCGTAAGGGTCTGGAAGTGCTTCCAAGAGTTGCTTCACACATAGCTTGGCCCATACATCGGGTGTGTAGTAGGCACCCGTGCGGCGCCTGTGTTCAGTGGCCATCTCCATATCTTGTCTTTTTCGGCAAAGATAGGTCGGATATCTGGGGGTAACAAAGACACAAAAAGGCTCCCGATGTGGGAGCCCTAACCATTCAAGGCTTGTTAAGTTGTCAAACAAAAACAAAGCAATGAATTATATCACAGCCGTAGCACTAAGCTCTCGGCCAAAATCATGCAAAGCTGCCTGAATGCGCTGGCGCTGCTGCAGGCGAGGTTTGCTTCGCCCATGCATATAAGACCAGAGCTGCTTCTGATGTACGCCTGTCAATCTCTCCAAGCCTGAGAGAGACATCAAGGTACCAAAGTGAAGTAACAAGCTCTGTGTATCATAGTGCCACTCTATCTCAAACGCGCCCTTTATTATCTCTGGCCACTGTTCCTGAGGAAGATTTTTCTTTATAAGCTCTATGGCTGTAAACACGTCACGGCGGCATTCCTCTACGGTATCGCCAGCCGCATATATACCCTTGCAATTCTCAGCGTATGCCCCGAAGCTGTCTTTGCTTGCACTAATGCTAATAATCAATTTTTCCATAATCCGATTTATTCTTTTAATTTACATTATCAAGAGGCTGGGGATCTCAGATCCCCATGTCTCTTGCGATTGCCTTTCTCAGTTTTTCTGGCATCTCCTTCGACCCATGGAAGGGAACTGGCTCTGAAAGAATGCCGTTTTTGGTGTAGAAGTAGTGGCTGCCTTCTGCATGGTGGAACTTCCACCCTTTCTTTACGATCTTTCGATGAAACTCTGAATACTTCATAATTCTTTGTTTTTGTTTGACACTACAAAGATAGAAATATTTCTATTATCCACCAAATAATAATTACTTTTTTTCTACTATTTTTTTATTTTATTCTGTTTTTCGGCTTCGTCGGCACGCAGTGAGTCGGCGAAGCCGAAAAAAAATTTTGACCACCTATATTATTAAGTGGCCAAAAAGTGGTTAAAAGTAAAATAAGCAGGTCAAAACCTGCTTATTTTTAGAGTAGCCCTTCATCATTGAAGGAGAAGAAACCGCCAGCGGAAACAATTACATGGTCGGTCAGTCTGATGTTCATCTGCTCGGCTGCCTTTTTGAGTGACTGCGTGAGGTTCTTATCTTCTCGGCTGGGTCTGAGGTTACCGCTTGGGTGGTTGTGGATTGCTACAAATTGGGTAGCTCTTGCCAGCAGGCACTCCCGAAGTATGCTCCTAATATCTACCGCCGTTTGGTCGATACCGCCTACCGAGATACGCACCTTTTTAATAAGTCTGTTGGCTTGGTTCAATAGCAAAATATAAAATTCTTCGTGGTGCTTATCGCCAAGTATCGGCTGCATGATGCCAAAAATATCTGCGCTGCTGCGTATGGTCGGGGCGCTCTCCCGCTTGCGCTGGGTGCGCTTGTACATCTCTATGGCAGTTATTACGAGGTTCTGCCGTGCTGGTGTGAGGGTACTCAAAAAGTCCTCAAAATCCACGCCCTCGTTACTGTCGAAGAGTCGGCCCTGTGCCATATAGGCACGGGCATGGCTCTCACTGGCTGACAGATTGCGGATAATATCCACATCTGTCAAAAATTCGGGTTCTCTGATGATCTATTTACAAAGTTTCATTCAAAACCCGGCAGCTTCAGCTGACGTCGCTCATTC
>ERZ842401.465-NODE-465-length-59086-cov-16.233996_pt1 | contig 59086 bp, 42 predicted proteins | sample MGYA00521270_ERZ842401 | MGnify/ENA primary metagenome ERZ842401 (study PRJEB31892, sample SAMEA3878208) | bioreactor metagenome | biome: Moose rumen | place: Sweden | collected 2011-10 | study: EMG produced TPA metagenomics assembly of the PRJEB12797 data set...
CTCGCGTCACTATACCCAAAGCTTAGTTAAGGCCAGATGTCTTCAAGACACTACACTACACTCACGTGGGTTTTCGTATTGTCGTTCCAATCATCTAAGTGACGCAGACAGACGGCATAAGTGACGCATTTACGCTATCTAAATGACGCATTTACGCTATCTAAATGACGCATTTACGCTATCTAAATGACGTGTTTAGACTACCTAAATGACGTGTTTAGATAATCTGAATGAAGGTTAGTGTAGGTTTGTGCAGGTTTGAAACAAACCTACATGGGTTTAAACAATTGACACAGAACGAGTTATTGCATTTTAGTGTAGGATGTAGGTTTGGTTGACAATTCTGGGAGCAAAATTTTTCAGCATGCGAGCGTTGAGTGATTTATTAAATTGTGTGAAAGATTTGGCAGATTCAATAAATAGCAGTACCTTTGCATCCGTAATCCACTGGCCGCAATGGTGGAATTGGTAGACACGAGGGACTTAAAATCCCTTGACCAGAAATGGTCGTGCGGGTTCGAGTCCCGCTCGCGGCACTTCTTAATTCTTTTTTATATTATGCGCAAAAATCTTATTCTTTTCCTTTCAGCGATGGGTGTGGTGGCTATGACCTCTTCATGCTCTTCGAAGCTCGGCGCATTGAGTGCCGACAATTTCAATGTAGTGCCCAACCCTATGGAGACCGAAGCCGGACAGGTGCCGGTGACCATCCACGGCAAGTTCCCCGAGAAGTATCTCAAGAAGAACGCTGTTGTGAACGTAATTCCTGAGCTTCGCTGCTCCAACGGCGATGTCATTGAGGGACAGGCTGCCGCCTTTCAGGGCGAAAAGGTGATGGGCAACAACCAGACCATCTCTTACCGCGTGGGCGGAAACTACACGATGACCAATTCGTTCACCTATGTGCCGCAAATGCAGAAGAGCGACCTCTACCTGACCTTCGATGCCAAGGTGGGCAAGAAGTCGGTCAGCGTGCCAGCCGTGAAGGTGGCAGAGGGCGTGATCGCCACATCAGAGCTCTACAAGCAGTGCCTCATGAACACGGGTGCCTGCATTGCTCCCGACGACTATCAGCGCATCAACGCACAGAAGCAGGAGGCACAGATTAAGTTCCTCGTGAACCAGGCCAACCTGCGCAAGAGCGAGCTGAAGAGCAACAGCATCAAGGACTTCGTCAGCATGCTGCAGAAGATCAACCGCGAGCGCGAGACGCTGAACATCAAGGACATCGAGGTGCTGGGCTATGCTTCGCCGGAAGGAGCCTACTCGTTTAACGACCGTCTGGCCAACAAGCGCCAGAACACCGCTGAGCAGTACGTCAACGAGCAGTTGAAGAAGACCAAGATAAGCGCTGACATCAACGCCCGCTACACGGCTGAGGACTGGGACGGCTTCCAGCGCCTGGTAGAGGCCAGCAACATCCAGGACAAGGATGTCATCCTGCGCGTACTTTCGATGTACAAGGATCCCGCAGAGCGCGAACAGCAGATCCGCAACATGTCGGAAGGCTTCCGCGAACTGGCCGACGGCATCCTGCCCGAACTGCGCCGCAGCCGCATGATTATCAACTATGAGACCATCGGACGCAGCGACGAGCAGATTGAGCAGCAGTATGCTGCCGACGCTTCGCAGCTGAGCGCCAACGAGATTCTCTACGCTGCCTCGCTGACCGACGACAATGCGAAGAAGGAAGAAATCTATCGCAAGGCCGCACAGCTCTATCCCAACGACTATCGTGCCGCCAACAATATCGCCGCCATCCTCTTCAACGAGGGTAAGGTGGATGCTGCCCAGGAATACATCAACCAGACACTCAACGTCAACAGCAATGCCCCCGAGGCTAATGCCAACCTGGGACTGATTGCGCTGCTCAACGGCGACGTCGCTTCGGCAGAGAACTATGTGGCCAAGGCTACGGGTGCCAACGACCTGAACAACGTGCTGGGCGCGCTGAACATCGCCAAGGGCAACTACGCCGAGGCTGCCAAGAACATGGCCAACTCGTTCAGCAACACAGCCGGACTGGCTGAAATCCTGAACAAGAACTACGCCACAGCCGACGTCATCCTGGCTGGCGTGAAGAACAAGGATGCCATCACCAGCTATCTGCAGGCCGTACTCAGCGCACGTCAGGGTAACAACGACCGCGCCGCCAACTTCCTGCGCACAGCCCTGCAGCTCGACCCGTCGCTCGCCAGCTATGCTGCCAACGACCTGGAACTGCGCAACGTGAGCAAGTAGTCTTTTTCGAGGAGCGGGGAGTGGGGAGCGGGGAGCGGGGAGGGAGGAGCGAGAATACCGTGCATGTCCATGTTAACAGCCACAAAACATATCTCGCTCCTCGCTCCTCGCTCCTCGCTCCCCGTTCCTCCCTCCCCGCTCCCCGCTCCCCGTTCCTCCCTCCCCGCTCCTCGCTCCTCGATCACACCTCAACAGATAACAAGATGACCTCCAAACACCTCCTCCTTCTCCTCCTCGCTCTCCTCCTCGTTTCCTGCGGCACGCGGTCCGGACGCTTCCGCCTGGAAGGACGGCTGATGAACCTGAACCAGGGACAATGCTACCTCTATAGTCCGGACCAAGTGATTCAGGGAATAGATACCATCAAGATAGAGGGTGGTCGCTTCTCGCATGAGATCAACTGCGAGGATAAGGGAACGCTCATCCTGGTGTTCCCCAACTTCTCCGAGCAACCCATTTTTGCCGAATCGGGAACAACAGCTACCGTGAAAGCCGATGCTTCACACCTGAAGGAGATGACCGTACAGGGGAACGACGACAACAAACTGATGACCAGCTTCAGGCAGCAAACGATGGAGATGTCGCCAGAAGAGACGACGAAGACTGCTGAACAGTATATCAACCGGAACCCTGAATCGCTGGTCAGCATCTATCTCTTGTCAAAATATTTCCTGCAAGCAACGACTCCTGACTATGAGAAAGCTGCCCAACTCACCGAGAAACTGAGGAAAGCGCAACCCAAGCAGGCTCGACTGAACAATGTGATGCGCATCGTGGACGACCTGCGCAAAACGCAGACAGGACTCTATATGCCGGCGTTCAGCGCCACCGACCTCAACGGCCGACACCTTGACAACAACACACTCCGCGACCGCCCGGCTGTAGTCTACACCTGGTCGACGTGGAACTACGACAGTCAGGACATCCAACGACGCCTGAAGCGCATCCTCAACGACCATCCCGGACAGATAGCCGTGATGGGCATCAACCTGGATGCTTCACGAAAGGAATGCCGCGACTACCTGAAGCGCGACTCGCTGCCCTGGTCTATCGTCTGCGACGAACGCATGTTCGAAAGCCAGCTCTATCACACATTCGGTATGCGCAAAGCATCCGACAACATCGTATTCGACAAGACCGGACGCATTGAAGGCCGAGGACTCTCCACCTCAGAACTGCAAAAGGAAATAGAAAAGCTGCTGAAATAAGGGCAACAAGTATAGATTCAGAAACGACTGTCTATGTCTTGCTGGGGCAGGATGGTCAGGATGGTCTTGCCATCGGGAGTATAGTTCACGTTCTGACAAGCAAAGAGCTGATTCACCAGATTCTCCATTTCTTCGTTTGAAAGCACCTGACCATAAGGGATGGCTGCACTACGAGCCAAGCAAAGAGCCAAAGCCTCGTTGACTTTTGCTACGGGGTTATGGGTCATCTCCTTGGCAGAGACCATCATATCGTTGACTAAAGAAACAGGATTAACACCATCAAGACCAGCAGGAATACCCCCGATGGCATAGCTGCCCCCGCCAAGAGAGGTCAGTTCGAATCCCAATTGCTGCATATCGGGCAACACCTTTTCCACAAGGACTCTGTCAGAGGGTGGGAACTGAACGATTTCGGGGAACAGAATCTTCTGCGTATTGCCCCAGTGATCCTCTTTCCTGCGGATATACTCATCGTAAAGAATGCGAAGATGAGCACGATGCTGGTCGACCACCATGAGTCCAGACTTCACGGCTGTCATGATATACCGGCCCTTGTATTGATAATGAAGGGGCGACTTGTCTGTCAGCGGTGATAGGATTGAGGGTTCGGCGGGAGCCATATCGCGCTTCCCCACCCCACTTCCTTCGCTGCCTCCAAACAATTGCTCCCAATGGTCAGGAACTGAAGTTTTCCGCTGCGGAGAACTTTTGAACGGATTATATTGTGGGTCGTAGCTCACATGGGGCGCTTCGGCATTGCGCCGCATGGGATCGAACACAGGAATATCGGGTTTCCCCTGTGTATCGAAGTCTATGGCAGGAATATCATTGAACTTTCCGACGGTTTCCTTCACGGCCGCCTGCAGTATCTGCCAAATGGTCTGCTCGTTCTCAAACTTAATCTCCGTCTTGGTGGGGTGAATATTGACATCGATATCCTCGGCGGGTACATCAAAATAGATGAAATAAGGCACTTGCTCACCGGTAGGCACGAGGCGTTCGAACGCACTCTGAACGGCTTTATGGAAATAAGGATGGCGCATATAACGGCCATTGACAAAGAAATACTGATAGGCACCCTTCTTGCGAGCCGACTCCGGCTTGCCCACGAAGCCCGTTATATTGCAAACCATCGTCTTCACCTCAACTGGCAGCAGGTCCTGGTTGAGCCGTTTGCCCAAGACGTCGACGATGCGCTGACGGAGATTGGAGGCTCGCAGGTTGAACAATTCCGTTCCGTTGCTGTAGAGAGCAAAAGATATCTCTGGATAGACAAGCACAATGCGCTCAAAGGCCGTCAGGATATTGTTCAGTTCTGTGGAGTTGGTCTTCAGGAACTTCCTTCGGGCAGGTACGTTGAAGAACAGGTTCTCCACCTTGAAATTGCTGCCCACGGGACATGCCACAGGTTCCTGACTGACCACTTTACTGCCCGACAGCACCAAATGCGTGCCTATCTCGTCGGAAGCCATGCGTGTGGTGAGCTGCACCTGCGCCACAGCGGCAATACTCGCCAAGGCTTCACCCCGGAATCCCATCGTATGGAGGGCATAGAGATCGTCGGCTTGTCGAATCTTTGAAGTAGCATGCCGCTCAAACGACAGTCGCGCATCGGTTTCAGACATGCCCTTTCCATCGTCGATGACCTGAAGACAGGTTCTGCCGGCATCCACCACCAACACCTGAATGGTCTTGGCTCCAGCATCCACGGCATTCTCCACCAGTTCTTTCAGAACGGATGCCGGTCGCTGAATGACCTCACCAGCCGCAATTTGGTTGGCCACACTATCAGGAAGCAGTTGAATGATGTCGGACATTTGTTTGTTTTTAAGGAGTTACAGAAGTTCAGACAAGCATAATTAAACAGTAAGGATTTTCCATACAATCAGCAAGACGGCGATGAGCAATATGAGCATCAGCACATTCATGAGCATCGAAGGCCGCCGCTCCGACAGTTGATTGTCGAGACGATCGCTGATAAGCCGCTTGGGGCGAGCATAGCGATACTCCAAATGGAAGTGGCGGGGCTGGCGCGGACGAAAGAGACTCATAGACTTTCTTCTTTCACAGATTCCGGACTGTCGCTATCTGTCGGAGAAACAGGGGGAGGCTCTTCGCTATTCACATCACCGCTGGGAATGGTCTGCAAGGGAGCGCTATGGCGTTTCAGCACCTTCATTTCTGTTCCGGCGGCCTTACCGCGCCATTCGAAGATGTCGTCTTTATCGATAGGGCGGACATAGTCGAACCACGCAAAGCTCTTCAGTTTCGATTTTCCTGGAGGTATCTGCGTCATGGGGTACATCGTGTTTGTGGCCTTAGGCATCCAGATACGCTGCAACTTACGCTCTTTCAGATACATACGCATCTCGTCGGTTTGCGTGTAGTTCATACCGATATACGAGCTGTCCTTGTCGTCGACAGGATAGTAAATGGCTTCTACATTGCTCTTGGCTTGTGTTTCGTGAATCTCTCCATTGGTAAAGAAAGCCAGCATCTCCTTGGAGGACACCTGATTGAAGTGGCCCTCTTCGTCCAACTTCTCCACCGATAAGGCCTGCCCAATGACATGAGCATGCTCGATGGTAGAATCTTTCATGAATGCGATGATCTTCTCGCCCAGTAGCTGACGATTCTCGTTCCATGTGATAGGATCCTTATACATCGTCATCGTGGAGTCTTGTGTGTTGTAAACCAGGGAGTCGCAAACGGCTTGCATATCAACTCTGTATGCTCTCACATGGTTGAAAGCATGAATCATCCGATAGACCGAATCGGTTTCGATGTTGAAGGTGTACATCTTCAGCGAGTCGGCATGCATATAAAGGGTGTCTTTCTGCGAATAGTCGGCCATCACGGCACGGTCGGTAGCCCAGGCCTCTCCTGTCTTCTCGTTATACCAGAAGCGGTTGCAGTTCATCTGATTGTGGTTGTCCTTATCTACATAGACGACGTTCTGGAAACCCTCGCTCACGCCCGTCTGCTCATTATAGAACAGACTGTCGCCCGTCAGTTCTTTCTGATTATCGACCAAAGTACTGCGCCCATAGAGTTCCGACTTACCCGTGGTGGTATCATAATACCCCTGTGAGGTATGAATCACACTCTGTTTCGACGTGATAACCGATGGTCCCACGATGTGTGCCAACTTGGTTCGGGTGTCGTAGTGGAGCGTATCGGTGGTGAGCAGGAAATCCTTATTCTTCAGATGTACGTCGAAGTTGAAGATGGCTTCACGACTGTCGGTGTGATATTCACCCCAGTCGCTGGTCAGCGTGTTGTCCTTGTCCACCATCTTCCCCCCCTCAAAGAAGTAGCCAAAGTTGTAGAGGCGGTCGTAGTCGAGGCTGTCAGTATACAACTTGGTGCCACGATGCGTGAGAATCACGTTTCGACGAACACGGGCGAACTGGTCGCCACCATCGTAGAAAGCATACTCACCGTCGAGCGTCAATGTATCCGCCTGTCTCAGCCTGACATGTCCAAACGCCTCAAACGAGTTGGTTTGCTCGTAGAAATAAGCACTATCGCAAGTCAGCGTAGCACCTTTGTGGCGGAAACGCACCTTGCCCTTCAGCTTCTGCGCATCAGGCCCCAGGCCATATTGGTCGTAGCTCAACTCATCGGCATGCTCCAGATAGACGCGCTCGTCGGTTTTCTGACGGGCCTGACGCTTCTTCTTAGGAGCCTGACTGGCAGCCAATCCCAAAGCCAAAAGACATAGAGTCACCATCATGATAACCCTATGCCCATCAAGGTATGTTTGCTTTATTTTCTTCAATTCCTTTTTCTTAACATCCGAACTCTTACTTCTTGCCTCATTTGATCCAGCCTTCGTACTCAAACTCACAATCGCAGTAGCGCTTGTTCATCCAGACATACGTATCCTTGAGCTTGTTCTTCACCCAATCGAGCAAGTGCTCTTGGCGACGCTTGGCCAGCACCACATTCTTCATCGTCTGGTAATCGTCGGTGATGGTAGCACGATGCCCTTCCGTACGACTCTTCAGTTTGGCTATTGCCACAATGGTCTTACCCTTACTGTTAATCATCTCGAAAGGTGCTGAAATCTGGTCTACCTGCATTGTATCGACAACTCGAGCCACCTCAGTGGGCAGGTCTTGCATACGGAACTTCGACGACAATCGGCCAGGCTCAGCCGTGTTGGCCATCAATCCATGATTGTTTTTCGTATCCTTGTCGTCGGAGATAAAGGTTGCGGCATCCTCAAACGTGAATTTCTTGTCGCGAATATCATTGGCTACGCTGTCGAGTCGAAGTTTTGCCTGCTCAATAGCCTCCGGCGTCACTTTAGGTTTCAACAGGATATGGCGGCATTTGATTTTGTCGCCTCGCTTGTCGATGAGCTGAATGATATGGAATCCATACTCCGTCTCCACAATCTTTGATATTTTCTTGGGGTCTGTCAGATTGAAAGCCACATTGGCAAAGGCAGGATCGAGCAAGCCACGACCCGTATAGTCGAGTTCTCCTCCCTGTCTGGCCGTACCGGGGTCTTCAGAATAGAGGCGTGCCAGTGTAGCGAATGAGGTCTCACCTTTCGTCACACGCTCGGTATAACTGCGCAGATCGTCCTTGACTCTGTTCACTTCTTCAGGACTCACCTTCGGGGTCATCGCTACAATCTGCACCTCTACCTCTGTGGGGACATAGGGGATGCTGTCTTCAGGCATATTCTTGAAGTAGTTGCGTACGTCGGCAGGTGTCACCGTGATGTCCTCGACGAGCTTCTCCTTCATCTTGTCAATCAGCTGACGGTCGCGGAACTCATCGCGAAGTTCTTGTCGAATCTCTGCAATGCTCTGGTTGCGATACTCTTCAACTTTCTCTCGGCTGCCATCGGCCATCTGTATCCAGTAATTGATTTGCTGGTCTACCTGCGTAATGATTTCCGATTCGGTCACTTCAATACTGTCGATGGCTGCCTGATGAAGAAACAGTTTCTGTACGGCTATCTGCTCAGGGATAGAACAGTCGGGGTTTCCAAACCACTTCATGCCCTCCATCTCACCTTGCAGTCGCATGGCCTCTACATTTGACTTCAAGATGGCTTCGTCGCCAACCACCCATATCACCTCGTCGATGACACTGGGCTCATGGACGGCCTCTTCTTCGGCAATGGTATCGTTGGCTATCAGCATCGAACCTGCAGCCGTGGGACGTTGTGCTCCCACGATAGCAGCATGCAAGCCGACGCCTACTAACGATACCGCTGCTATGGATATGATTGATTTCTTCATGTGCGAGTCAATAAGACCTTATAATATGATATCGAACTCTACAAGATTACTGTTCCTTGACAGTTGCGAGTACGGTCTCGTCTACCTTCACGGCATATTTCTTACGCAGTTCGGCCACCCACTGCTTCTCCAGCATGTCCTGGTAGTCGGCGGTCACCTGTCCGCGCACGTCTTCATACACCTCTGCCTTTTTGATGAGTTTACCATATACATCGTCGATGGGATAGTTCTTCACCACGCGGGTGGTTGTGTCTTTGTGGAACACCAACTTATCGATATAGGCATTGTCGCCACGCTTGAAGATGCCCTTCTCCACGCGGATGCGAATCACGGAGTCGTTGTTGAACGTGGTGCGCAGGCGCTCTGCCCACTTGTCGAAAGCCAAACCCTTCACGCAATTCTTCACGGCAGCCACATCTTCCGGCACTTTCACATGGAACACCATTCCCTTGAAGCGAGGCTCTTCCCACTTGTAGTTCTTCTTGTTTTTCTTGAAGTAGTTGGCCAGAGCCACAGAGTCTTTGGCAGCCTTGTCCCAGATGGTCTGATTGCTGATCTCGAAGAGCAGCAGTCCGTCGTGGTACTCACGCACGAGATTCTTCAGTTCAATGTCGTTGGCACAGAGTTCGTCCGTGCGCTCGTCCATGAGCTGTTCGGTAGTGATGTTACGCTCCTTGGCAATCGAGTCTACGATGGTCTTGGCCACATGGTCGCGGGCATTGCGTGCCTCAAGGAACTTCATGATGTCGTTGCGCAGCGAGTCGAACGGTTCCAGTTGCTTGCGGTCCTTCATCAGGATGATGTGATAGCCGAAAGGCGACTCGAAGGGTTCGCTCATCTCACCCACCTGCAAACCGTAGGCCACCGTCTCAAACTCTTTCACCGTCTGGTTCGGGCCAATCCAAGGCAGCACGCCACCCTTACGGGCAGAACCGGGGTCCTGTGAGAACTTTGTGGCCATCTCGGAGAAGTCGGCACCAGCCTTCAGTGCGCCATAGATAGAATCGATGCGCTCCTTAGCCTGCTGCTTCTCTGCCTCCTCAGCCTGCTGCTTCACCTGAATCAGGATGTGGGCAGGCATCACCAGTCCGTTGGGGCCTATCTGGTCCTTTGTATTCTGATACACCTTCATGGCTTCGGCCTCCATATCGGCGTCGGTGACGAACGATGGACGTATCTGCTGATCGCGATACATCTTGAACTCGTCCTGGAACGACTTCATGGTGTCGAGCTTCGCATCGAGAGCAGCCTCTACCTTCAACTTGTAGTTGATGAAGAGGTCCACATATTCTTTCACCGTCTTCTTGTCGATCACACCTTCGGAATTGTTCTTGTTGTAAGAATATTCAAATTCCGACTTCAGCACAGGCTTGCCGTTCACGGTCATGATGACGGGGTCGTTGGCCTGAGCCAGAGCCATGCCTGCACAAAGCATCATGGCTACGATTGAAAAAAGCTTTTTCATTTATTCTTGATTTTATGATGTTTCGATATTTCGAGGACAACGATGTTTCGGGATAACGATATTTCGGGATAACGATACAACGAATCTCGTCTCAACCACATTTCGCCGTCACGACACGCCGCTCCTACTCTGGACGGGAGTAGTTGGGTGCCTCGCTGGTGATGGAGATGTCGTGCGGATGGCTCTCCTGCACACCGGCATTGGTGATGCGGGTGAAGCGGGCGTGATGCAAGTCGTTGATGGTAGCGGCACCACAATAGCCCATGCCCGACCGCAGTCCGCCCACGAGCTGATAGATTACCTCCTGCAGCGTTCCCTTGTAAGGCACGCGACCGGCGATTCCCTCCGGCACCAGCTTCTTCACATCCTTCGTACCAGCCTGGAAGTAGCGGTCTTTCGAACCATTCTCCATAGCCTCGAGCGAACCCATGCCGCGATAGCTCTTGAACTTACGCCCGTTGAAGATGATGGTGTCGCCCGGGCTTTCCTCTGTACCAGCCACTAAGGAACCAATCATCACGCAGTTGCCACCAGCAGCCAAGGCCTTCACCACGTCGCCCGAATAGCGCAGTCCGCCATCGGCAATCAGGGGAACGCCCGTGCCCTTCAGAGCAGAAGCCACGTCGTAGACGGCACTCAGCTGCGGCACGCCCACGCCAGCCACCACGCGAGTGGTGCAGATGCTGCCTGGTCCGATGCCCACTTTCACGCAGTCGGCACCATTGTCGGCCAGCATCTTGGCGGCTTCAGCTGTTGCCACGTTGCCCACCACGATGTCCACCTGCGGGAACGAAGCCTTCGCCTCCACTAGTTTCTCGATGACAAACTTCGAGTGTCCGTGGGCGGTGTCAATGACGATGGCATCAGCGCCTGCATCTACCAGAGCCTGCATGCGGTCGAGCGTGTCGACGGTGACACCCACTCCGGCGGCCACGCGCAGACGACCCTTGCTGTCCTTGCAAGCCATCGGTTTGTCCTTCGCCTTGGTAATATCCTTATAAGTAATCAGTCCCACCAGGTGATTCTCCTTGTCTACCACCGGCAGTTTCTCTATCTTGTTCTCTTGCAGAATCTCGGCAGCAGCGACCAAGTCGGTTTGCTGATGGGTGGTCACGAGGTTCTCACTGGTCATCACCTCGTCGATCTTACGGTCCTGGCGCAGCTCGAAGCGCAGGTCGCGGTTGGTCACGATGCCCACCAGATGGTTGTCTTCATCCACCACGGGTATGCCGCCAATATGATATTCGGCCATCATGGCCAGAGCTTCAGCGACGGTACGGCCGCGACGAATGGTCACGGGGTCGTAGATCATGCCGTTCTCGGCGCGCTTCACGATGGCCACCTCACGGGCCTGAGCCTCTATCGACATATTCTTATGCACCACGCCGATACCACCTTCACGGGCAATGGCGATGGCCATAGCACTCTCTGTCACGGTGTCCATAGCGGCAGTCACGAAGGGGATGTTCAACTCGATGTTCCTCGAAAAGCGTGTTTTCAACTCTACCGTTCTCGGAAGAACCTCTGAATAAGCGGGTATCAACAAGACGTCGTCAAAAGTCAAACCGTCCATTACAATTCTATCATCTACAAAAGAAGCCATACTTATTTAATTTTTGCGTGCAAAATTAGCAATAAATTTCCACTTTCGGAACTGTTTTCACCAAAAACATACCTTATTAATTCTAATTAACGCAGAAAACGGGTGATATGGGGCAATAGATGTACCAGCCCTTCAATAAGTTGAGAAGCAACCGAAGGTTTTTGCATGACAGTCAAAAAGCTCCGGTTGCTCCTCAATTCCAAAGGAAATAAGTTTCAGTTGGCCTGTTCTGAGAAGAACTTGATGCGTACCAATCGCACTTCGTCTTCAGAATAATACTCGCCTAACTCCTCCATCGCCTCATCGAGATTGTCGGTTTCGCTCTCGCGGAAATACTCATAAATATCGTCGATGTGGTCGTCGTCCATGATTTCTTCGATGAAATAGTCGATGTTCAGTTTGGTGCCACTATAGACGATGGCTTCCACTTCATCAAGCAACTGCTCGAATTCCAGTCCCTGAGCCTTCGCAATATCGTCGAGCGACACCTGGCGGTCAATGCTTTGGATAATCTTCACCTTCAGCATCGACTTCTTGGCCACCGTTCTCACGCGTAGGTCTTCAGGACGTTCTATCTCGTTTTCCTCACAGTATTTCTTGATGAGTTCCACAAACTCTCGTCCGAACTTACGAGCTTTTCCGGCCCCCACACCTTGAATGTTCTGCAGTTCTTCGAGCGTTATGGGGTACATCGTGGCCATCTGTTCCAACGAGTTGTTCATGAACACCACATAGGGCGGCAGATTCAGACGATTGGCCGTCGTGGAACGCAACTGATTAAGCATCTTGTAGAGCGTCGGGTCGAGTGCACTACCGTTACCGTCGAGGCAGTCGTCATCGTCATCCTCGTTGAACTCATTGTCTTCTACAATCATAAACGAGGTGGGATTCTTCATATACCGCTTGCCGGCAGCTGTAAGTTTTAGCAGGCCGTAGTTTTCCACATCTTTGCGAAGGAATCCGGCAATGAGTGCCTGACGGATGACGGGGTTCCACACCTTAGGATCCTCGTCTTCGCCTGCGCCGAACTCTTCCAGCTGGTCGTGCTTATGAGCCACAATATCATCCGTGGGATTACCGCTGACAAAGTCGATGACATAGTCGGTTCGGAAGTCTTCCTTGATGACCTGTATGGCGTTCAGCACGATGACCAGTGCGGTCTGGCCCTCAATCTTCGTCTTGGGATGCAGACAGTTGTCGCAGTTGCCACAGTTGTCTTGCGGATAGCTCTCGCCGAAATAGTGGAGGAGCATCTTCCTGCGGCATACCGACGACTCAGCGTAGGCGGCTGTTTCCTGCAGCAACTGTCTTCCGATGTCTTGTTCAGCCACGGGCTTACCTTCCATGAACTTCTCTAACTTCTGCAAGTCCTTGTAGGAGTAGAACGCGATGCACTTTCCTTCGCCTCCATCGCGTCCGGCCCGTCCGGTTTCCTGATAGTAACCTTCCAGACTCTTGGGAATATCGTAGTGTATCACGAATCGCACGTCGGGCTTGTCGATACCCATCCCAAAGGCAATCGTAGCCACAATCACGTCGATGCGCTCCATGAGGAAGTCGTCTTGCGTTTGCGAGCGAGTGGCACTGTCGAGTCCTGCATGATAGGGAGCGGCCTTGATGTCGTTGGCACAGAGCACAGCAGCCAGCTCTTCCACCTTCTTGCGGCTCAGACAGTAGATGATACCACTCTTGCCGCTGTTCTGCATGATGAACTTCACAATCTGCTTGTCGATGTCCTTAGCCTTGGGGCGCACTTCATAATAGAGGTTCGGACGATTGAACGAGCTCTTGAACTCTTTGGCTCCTACGATGCCGAGACTTTTCATGATGTCGGTGCGCACCTTGTCAGTGGCCGTAGCAGTCAGCGCAATGATGGGCGCACGCCCTATCTCATTGACAATGGGGCGTATACGACGGTACTCTGGACGGAAATCGTGTCCCCATTCAGAGATACAATGCGCCTCATCGATGGCATAGAACGAAATCTTACAGCCTTTCAGGAACTCCACATACTCGTCTTTGGTGAGTGATTCGGGTGCCACATAGAGCAACTTGGTCTTTCCGCTCACGATATCGCTCTTTACCTGGTCGATGGCAGATTTGTTGAGCGAAGAATTCAGGTAGTGAGCCAGTCCGTCTTCCTCGCTGATGCCATTGATGACGTCCACCTGGTTTTTCATCAGCGCAATGAGCGGCGAAATGACGATGGCCGTCCCCTCCATCAACAGTGAGGGCAACTGGTAGCAGAGCGACTTTCCGCCGCCGGTGGGCATCAACACAAACGTATCGTTGCCCTCCAGCACATTGCGGATAATGGCTTCCTGATCGCCCTTAAATTGGTTAAACCCGAAATATTCCTTCAGTTTCTTTGATAGATTCAGATTTTCTGTCATATAAAGCGGCTCCTCCTTTCCAGTTTCTTATGCACTTTCCTTGATCTGTTGCGTGCGTTCGAGTTGACGTTTGGTATATTCGAGCGTCACTTCGAACGATTTCTTCCTTCCCGACGGCACTTCATACATGGCTTCCATCATCACGCTCTCCACGATAGAGCGCAGACCTCTGGCTCCAAGCTTATACTCCACAGCCTTGTCTACCAAGTAGTTGAGCGTCTCTTCCGGGAAGGTCAGCTTGATGCCATCCATCTCGAAGAGCTTCTCATACTGCTTAATGATGGAGTTCTTCGGCTCAATCAGTATGCGGTGCAATGCCTCTCTGTCGAGCGGATTGAGATAAGTCAGCACGGGCAGTCGACCGATAATCTCCGGTATCAGACCAAACGACTTCAGGTCTTGCGGCTGGATGTAGCGCATGAGATCGTTCTTGTCGATTTTCCGAACGTTCTGCACGCTGTTGTAACCCACCACATGGGTATTGAGTCGCTGGGCTATCTTTCGTTCGATGCCGTCGAATGCTCCGCCGCAGATAAAGAGAATATTGCGTGTATCCACATGAATATAGTCTTGGTCGGGATGCTTGCGGCCACCCTTTGGCGGAACGTTCACCACGGTTCCCTCCAAGAGCTTCAGCAGTCCCTGCTGCACGCCTTCACCACTGACATCACGCGTGATGCTGGGATTGTCTGACTTACGCGCGATCTTATCTATTTCGTCGATGAAGACGATGCCACGCTGGGCAGCTTCCACATTATAGTCGGCCACCTGAAGCAGTCGCGACAGGATGCTTTCCACATCTTCGCCCACATAACCCGCCTCGGTGAACACCGTAGCATCAACAATCGTAAACGGAACATCGAGCATACGGGCTATGGTCCTGGCCAGCAGCGTCTTGCCCGTACCCGTGCTTCCCACCATGATGATGTTGCTCTTCTCAATCTCCACGCCGTTGTTGTCAACGGGTTGCTTCAGACGCTTATAGTGGTTGTACACCGACACGGAGAGATAGCGCTTGGCATCTTCCTGACCAATGACATACTGGTCGAGATACTCCTTAATCTCCTTCGGCTTTGGAATCTTCTTCAGTTTAAAACCACTGTCGGCCAGCTTATTCTGATCATCCAGAACGCCCGACGACAGAGTAATCTCATAGGCCTGCTTGGCACATTCTTCACAGATGAATCCACTGATGCCGGTGATAAGCAGCTTCACCTCTCGATCGTCTCTGCCGCAAAAGCTACACTTGTTTCTCATTACTTCTTCTTCGTTAAGACCTCGTCAATCATTCCGTATTCCTTGGCTTCCTCTGAGGTCATCCAGTAGTTGCGGTCGGAGTCGGCCCATACTTTCTCGTAGGGTGTATGCGAATGGTTAGAGATAATGGTATAGAGTTCTTTCTTGAACTTCATGATTTCCTTGGCCTCAATCTCAATATCCGAGGCCTGTCCCTGCACGCCGCCAAGGGGTTGATGAATCATCACGCGACTGTGGGTCAGCGCCGAACGCTTGCCTTCCGTGCCGGCCACGAGCAAGACAGCGGCCATCGAGGCGGCCATACCTGTACAGATGGTTGCCACATCGCTCTGGATAAACTGCATGGTGTCGTAGATGCCCAATCCTGCAGTCACGCTTCCGCCAGGCGAGTTGATATAGATGGAGATGTCCTTACCCGGATCTACGGAGTCGAGGTAGAGCAACTGGGCTTGCAGCGTGTTGGCCGTATAATCGTCAATCTGCGTGCCTAAGAAGATGATTCGGTCCATCATCAGGCGCGAGAACACGTCCATCTGCGTGACGTTCAGCTGGCGTTCTTCCAGAATATAGGGGTTAAGATACTGTGCCTGCATGCTGACCACATCGTCGAGCACCTGGCCGTTGATTCCTAAATGTCGGATTGCATATTTTCTGAAATCGTTCATTTTCAACTGTTTGTATTGAATTGTATACATTATATTGGCGAGGGCTATGCCCCCTCCTAATTGGTTTGAGATACAAAATTACTAAAAAAAGTTGGAAACGCTATACTTTTTAAGATTTTTTTTGCGAAAAATGTTTCAGAGTATCTATTCACCGCGTCAGAGAAGTCTTTGCACCTGGTTTTTCTAAATGACGTGTTTAGGCCACGTAAATGACGTGTTTAGCTCACGTAAATGACGTGTTTACCAAATCCAAACAACATCAACATCTTCGAAAGCGAAAAGGTTCGATTAAGTAGTCGTAAAAAAATAAGTTGGTACGTTTTGTTCTTGGCCGAGTAGGAGGCGACGTGTCCTCACGTCGCACCCGGCACTGGTGTCACGTGAGGACACGTGACCTCCTACATCACAGAGCCATCGCCCTTGATTCCCATCGACCAGCAACAGAAGGACACGCTCACTGTCCACCTTGATTCGCTTTCGCATCTGCTCATCGTCAGCGGTTATACTGCCACCGACTACGTACTCCCCCTCATTGGACAAGAGGGCAACTACCACTCACGAGAAATCTGGCTCTACCGCGAACAACTGCGCGAAAACATAGAAGAGCGGGCATCCACGTTCCTCCGCCATCAGTAATATCTTAGATTCCTCGCTCTGCCCAATCACCTCGGTCGAGGTTGCGGTAGCCAATGGCCTCAGCGATATGCATACTCTCTACTTTCTCTGATCCCTCAAGATCGGCGATGGTGCGGGCAACTTTCAGAATGCGACTGTAGGCACGGGCAGAAAGGCTCAGACGCTCCATCGCTGTGCGGAGCAGACTCAGACCATCTTCATCTGGCTCGGCATATTGGTGAATCATGCGCTCGGTCATCTGTGAGTTGCTATATATTCCCTTATGGTTCTTGAAACGTGCTTCCTGAATCTGGCGGGCACGAATCACCCGTCCGCGAATAACAGACGACGGTTCGCCCTGCGCCATGTTTGAGAGTTCCTTGAAGGGAACCACAGGAACCTCAACATGGATATCGATGCGGTCCATCAGAGGACCACTGATTCGCGACATATAGCGCTGAATCTGGCCAGGTGTGCAGACGCAATGATGTGTAGGATCGCCATAATACCCGCAGGGACATGGGTTCATGGAAGCCACGAACATAAACGAGCAAGGATATTCCACAGAGTAGTTGGCGCGAGCAATCGTTATCTTCCTATCCTCCAAGGGTTGGCGCAGCACTTCCAACGTCTGCTTCGAGAATTCTGGAAGTTCGTCAAGGAAAAGAATTCCATTATGAGCCAATGAAACTTCACCGGGCATGGCCTTGGATGTGCCTCCCGTCATGGCTATCTGAGACAGCGTGTGGTGCGGACTCCTGAATGGTCGCTGTGAAATCAACGATACGTTTTTATCCAGTTTACCTGCAACAGAATGTATCTGCGTTGTCTCCAAACTCTCAGCCAACGACAATGGCGGCAGTATCGACGGCAACCGCTTGGCCATCATCGACTTACCTGAACCCGGAGGACCGATAAGGATTACATTATGGCCACCACTTGCAGCCACCTCCAATGCCCGCTTCACGCCCTCCTGACCTTTCACGTCAGCAAAGTCTAAGTCGTAAGTGTATTGATGCTCATAGAACTCTTTCCGCGTATCTACGATCATTGGTTCAAAATCTGTGTTCCCATTCAGGAAGGCAATGACGTCACTCAGGTTATCCATCCCGTAGACGTCCAGATTGTTCACGACAGCCGCTTCGCGAACATTGTCTTTGGGAACAATCAGCCCCTTGAATTTCTCTTTCCTGGCACGAATGGCTATCGGCAACACAGCCCGAACTGGTTTCAGCATTCCGTCAAGCCCCAACTCGCCAATCAACATGTATTCTCGCAGCCTACTACTTTCTATTTTCCCATCGGCAGCCAAAATACCTATAGCCATAGGCAGGTCAAAGCCGCTACCTTCTTTCCTGAGGTCAGCGGGCGAGAGATTAATGGTCAGGTTGGCTGTCGGAGTCTTAAAGCCCACATTGGGGATGGCGGCACAAATTCTGTCGTAGCTTTCTTTCACTGCCGTATCGGCAAGCCCTGAAAGTTTGAACATCACGCCTCTCGTCAGATTCACCTCAATAGTGATGGTGGTGGCCTCAAGTCCCATGACAGCAGCACTGTATGTTTTTACTAACATGATAATAAAATCATTGATTATTCGTATTGAGCGGCAAAATAAACAAAAAAATATGAGACACAGAAAATTTTCTTCTTAAAACAATTTAAAACACAAAAAATCGGGTCTCCATTCGTAGAGACCCGAATCTTTTCATGGTAAGAATATTTGCTAAATACGATTACTATTTCATTTGTTTAGGTTAATCGTAGTTCAGTGAGCTCATGGCATGGTCAGCGTGTCGGTGAATGCACCGAACGAACCAGCACTGACATAGTGCAACAGCGTCATCGTGGCTGTCTTCGTTTCAGGATCATACGGTCCGGCATAGCCCGATTCGTCTTCATTGGCATAGCCAAAGAGATAGACTGTTCCATAGCTACTGTGCTTCCAAGAAGCCTGATCGGTAACATAAACCTCGTTATTGTCGGTGATGGTGAACTCGATGTTGTAGCCAGGAGAGAAGAGATCCAGAATTTTATAAAGCTTAGGTGATGAACCTTCAGCATAGACGATGTCTACATCAAAGTCTTCCTCCCACCATTCCGGAGAAGTGTAGTGGCCAGTGCCCAATTCCAACCAGTTCCAGTCGCACATCACGCTGAGCTTTGTGGCTGTCGTGGCAGTACCCGTCGTGGGGTCGGCCTGTGCCAGGTCGGTGTCGCTGAGGGTCAGCGTAGCGTTGTAGACGTTACCACCCTGCATGTTGTTGGCATTGATGGTGACGAAGGCTTCTGTCGAGCCAGCGTTGAACGTAACCTGACCGCCATTAGCATCAGAGAAGATGCCTGCATCCTCGGATGTCAGCGTATAGTGGGCTGTATAGGCCTCGTTGGCATTAGAGCGAATCAGACGCACGGTTACTTCAGTGGAAGCACCCTTCACCACTTTCTGGGCAGGATTAGCCGTCTCGAACGAAACGTTCTGGTAAGAGGGATTGTAAATGGCACCCTCATTGTCCTTGTCGCACGATGTCAGGGCAAAGCCTGCCAACAGTGCTAATCCAAACATATATTTCTTCATATTCGTTCTCAATTTTATCTGTTAATAATATTGTTGTGGGAGCAGGGGGGATAGGTCTCCCCTACTCCCCGTAAAGCCTTTACTCGTCGCCAGCCGGATTCTGGTCCTTACTGATGTCCATGTTCGTATTGCCATCGAACTCAGCCTGCGGGATGGTCAACACCCACATGTAGTTCTCAGGATTAGCGGTAGGCCTCGGTCCTGCGGCTGAGTTAAGAAGCAGTCCGCTGGGCCAGCCTTGCTCTAAGGTACGCTGGAAGCCCTGCTTCAGTCGACGGATGTCGAACGTACGTCCGAACTCGCCCCAAAGCTCAATACGCTTCTGAATGAGGATTTCCTCGAGCAGTGAACCTGTCTCGTCGGTGGTCAGCTTGCCCAAAGCCGTACCCGTCTTCTCTGTGTTGTAGTTCGGGTCGCGCTGGCTCATCACGGCCATCAGATAATTCTTGGCAGTGACCTCATCGCCCAAGCGGCAGGCAGCCTCAGCAGCGTTGAAGTACATCTCCTCAACACGCATCCAGACATAGTCGCCTTCCCATGTAGAAACATTCGAGAAAGAGAACTTCTCCTGCTGGTAGCCATAGTAGCCGGCATCGTTCACCTTGTTGAGCGGGTTGGTGGGATTCCACCATGCACGACGTGCGTCGGTTTCGCTCATCTTGTCGTAGAGCCACGTGCTGATAGCCTTAGGAGCACGCTGTGCATAAACCACCGCCGGATCCATGTGGGCAAAGAAGCTGGCGTACATACCGGCCTGATCGCTCTTGATCTTGGCACCCCACATCACGTCGTTGTAGCCAACACTGTTCATGCCAGTGATGGTGGCCACGGGCTGCACGCTGCATCCGCTGGCCTTGATGGCAGCTTCAGCATAGGTCACAGCGTCGTTCCACTTCTCTTCGACAAGGGCTACGCGCGAAGCGATACCAGCTGCGACGGCATAGGCCATGTGAGTCTTGTCTTGTTGCTCAATGCCTTCAAGCAGGCTGAGGGCCTTCTGCAGGTCGCTGTCGATCTGTGCATACACATCGGCAACGGTAGCACGCGGCTGACCCGTCGTGGTCTTGAAGGTGGGCTCTGTATAAATAGGTACGCAAGGCTCGCTCTCGTGGCCCTTATAAGTACGTGCGAACCACTGTGCCAGCTGGAAGTAGCTGTAGGCACGGACGGCATATGCCTGACCGATGACGTAGTGGACATCGTCCGTGGCACCGCCCATCGTCTCTTCGGCAGCAATCACGTAGTTGGCATTCGAGATCCAAGTGTAGAAAGCATACCAGAGGTCGTAGCTGCGCCAGGCACTGCTGGAGAAACGTCCCTTCACGTTGTAAGCAGCGTCGAACCAGAACCAGCCCGAACCCTGTGCGCCCATGATGAAGTCGTCGCCCATCACCTCGGCGGCTAGGCAATAAGCCGACACACCGAAGCACTGGTGAGTGTTGCCCGTGGTAGACCATCCAGAGGTGTACATCGAACGATACAGACCGTTCAGCGGCACCATAGCAGCCTTTGCATCGCTGAAGAGTGTTGTTCCCGACACTGAGTCGGTGGGTTGCGTCTCCAATTTGTCGCCCGAGCAAGCAGCCAGAGCCATCATGCCCAGCAACCCGAAACCATACTTAAATATCTTTTTCATATATCTGTTTCCTTTCTAAATGATTAAACTTGTCAACTATATTAGAACTTAACCTCAAGACCTACGGTGAACGTCTTGTTCGGCACATAGTTGTAGTCGGTTCCACCATTGAAGTTGTACTGCGGATCCATACCGTCGAGGTGTGTGAACAGGGCTACATTATCCATAGAAGTGAACACGCGGACGTTGCCCAGACCAATCTTGCTGACCCAGAGCTGCGGCAGTGTGTAACTGAGCGTGATGTTCTTGATGGCGAAGTAGGAAGCGTCAATCAGGTAGCGGTCGGTGGTGAGCTGACTGCCATCGGCAATGGCCATACGCGGCACGTCGGTGATGTCGCCCGGCTTCTGCCAGCGGCGCAGAGCAGCGCGGTTCCAAGTAGAGCTGGCGTACCAGAGATCCATCGACGAAGCATAGCTGCTGTCGTAGATCTTACCACCGATAGAGTAGGTGGTCAGCATAGAAAAAGCCAGTCCCTTATAGGTAAGACCTGTCTGGATGCTGCCATAGAGGTCAGGAATACGGCTACCGAGGATGTACTTCGATGCGTTGGCCTTGGTGTAGTCGCTGGTGATATAGTCGCTGCCAGCTATCTTGTTGCCTTCTTCGTCCTTATCGTAAGCCCAGTAGAGCTGCTGACCTGTCAGCGGGTCGACACCAGCCGACTTTGGCATGTAGAATGACCGCAGCTCGTAGCCTTCCTTGATGATGCGGACACCGGAGATAATCTCTGGCGACTCAGCCGTAAGCTTCAGCACCTTGTTTTTCAGGATAGAACCCATCCAACCGAGAGTCCACTCGAAGTCCTTTGTGCGGACGGGTGTGCCGCTGACCTCGAATTCCCAACCTTGGTTGCGCATGTTACCGACGTTGGCGCTATAGCCAGTGAAACCGGTAGACAGCGGCAGCGGGTAGTTCAGAAGCATGTCGGTGGTCTTCTTGTTGTAGTATTCGATGCTGGCATGCAAGCGGCTGTTGAAGAATGTTCCTTCCAGACCGATGTTCAGGTTGGCGTTCTTCTCCCAAGACACTTCCTTGTTCTCCAGCGTAGAAACGAATCCACCAGGAGCGTCGCCGTTGGCGTAGCTCAGGTCGTAGAGGCTCTGCCAGAGATAGTAGCTGCTGTAGCCGCTGGCATCGAGAATGTCGTCGTTACCCTGCTCACCATAGCTCACCTTGAACGACAGGTTATCGAGCCAGTCTACATCCTTCAGGAAGTTCTCCTTCGAGATACGCCAGTTGGCACCTACCGACCAGAATGTACCAGTGTTGTTGTCGCGATAGAAACGTGAAGAAGCATCCTGACGGAACGAAGCCGAGAAGTAGTAGCGGTCGGCATAGTTATAGTTCAGTCGGCTCAGGATAGAGTGGATGCGGTACTTCTGCGAATAAGAGTCAGCATCATAGAGTGTTGTACCCGGGCGGAGTTCCTTGATACCATTGACCAGACTGGTCTTGCCTGCACCAAGATACTCATAAGTATAGTCGTACCACTCGTGACCGAGCAGGACGTCAAGGTTGTGCATGCCGAACGAACGGGTCCATGTGAGCAACTGGTTGAAGGTGTAGCTCAACGTACGGCCGTTCTGCTTCTGAATCAGACCGCCGGCGTTCTTCTGGTTACCATGCTCAGAGTTCATGTAGCGCATGTAGTTCGAGCTGTTGTAGTCGGCACCGAAGTTGATGGCCAGCTTCAAGCCCTGCAGGATACCAAAGCGGGGAGCATCGCCGCCAAACTGGATGCCTGTACGAACGCTGGCAGCGTCGCGCTTGGTGTATGCATCGTCGAGCATCAGCATGCCCAATGAGTTGAAGTCGCTCATCGAGCCTGGGCGGAAGTTGCCGTCCTCGCGCTCCTCACCCCAGTCGTAGAGAATACGGTTCTGGTCGTCGTACATCGTGCGGCCCTGTGCATCCTTCAGATAGACGGGGAACAGCGGGTTGATGAACTGTGCTGTGTACCATACGTTAGAGGTAGAAGTTCCGTCGTAGTCGCTGAAGTTCGACTCCGAGTGTGTCAGGGCAGTGCTCAAGTTGGCCTTGAACCAGTCGGTCACCTGACTTTCCACATTAGTACGTGCGGTGTAGCGCTGGAAAGAAGTGGTCTCCAGCAGACCATCTTCGTTCAGATAACCGAGCGAAAGCATATACTTGGTCTTGTCAGTACCGCCGTCGATAGAGAACTGATGCTCATGACGGAAAGCATTCTTGCGGAGCACGGCATCCATCCAGTCCTCGTCCCAAGCGGCCTGAGCATCAGCACGCACCTGACCAGTTGCGGGATCAATAATGGTGTCCCATGTATAGTTTTTGAACGGGTTGTAGAACTCGCCGCCGAACTCGCTGCTCAGCGAAGCACGGGCAGCAGCCTCGGCATCGGCCAAAGCATAACCCTGATTGAACTGGAAGTCGTTGCGCAGAGCCTCATAGTAGAGCTGCACGAATTCCTTCTGGTTGACGTTGTCGTACTTCTTCAGTGCACGATTTGACCAACCGACGGTAGAGCGCCAGTTTACGTTAGGCTTACCTGTCTTACCCTGCTTGGTGGTAATCATCACCACACCGTTGGCACCACGAGCGCCATACAATGCACCTGCCGAAGCATCCTTCAGCACGGTCATCGACTCGATGTCGGCGGGGTTGATGCTGGCCAGGTCACCGTCGTAAGGCGTTCCGTCTACCACATAGAGCGGTGCGCTCGATGCGTTGATAGAACCGAAACCACGCACGCGGATGGCTGGTGAAGAACCAGGCTGACCTGAACCGCTGGTCACCTGAACACCCGAGACGTTACCCTCGAGGGCCTTGGTGGCACTGGCCACCGGGCGAAGCTCCAGTTCCTTACTGTTAACGTTAGAAGCTGAACCCGTGAACGACGATTTCTTGGCCGATCCGTAAGCCACAACGATCACTTCGTCGAGGGCCTGCTTGTCGCTGGTGAGCAGGATGCGCATGTTGGGACGTGCGCTTACCTCGATGGGTTCCATACCCACATAACTAATTCTCAGCATCGATTTGCCCTCAGGCATTTTGAGTGAGAACTTACCATTGATGTCTGTTGCGACACCTACTGAGGAACCTACCACCTGTACGGTAGCACCGACAATCGGTTCATTGTCGTCTTGAGACAATACGGTTCCGCTAACCTGCGTCTGGGCAAATGCTCCACCTATAGTCAGGAAGAGGAATGCCAAAATCATTGTTAGTTTTCTTTCCATAAATACTCTCTCGTTTTGTTATTAATGAATATGATAAATAAATAGTATCTCGTTAGCAAGCGCAAATATAGCACAATTTTTAATAACCGCCAAACATTTTAACAATAAATCACCTACTCAAACGCATTTTTTAACATAACGGGTCATAAAAAGTGTTATTCACGTTACTCTGTTCGGTTTTTTACACTGCAGAGCACTTATATATTAATAATGTACGCGTACATAATAGTATTTTAATAGCAGAAAGATTTTTGGGACATGCGCAGATAATCATCACAAGCAAGAGATACTGAATAAGAAATCCTTTATCATATTCATAAGCAACAACCAAAGGCCGTGAATAAGCATCAAGAAAGAAACAATAAAAAAAAGAAAATAGACCGTCATTTCCGCCCAAAAAAAGACGAAAATGTTAAAATGATTGTCAAAAAGGCACTTTTCTTTTCTCATTCTTTGGTCATTAAAAAAAATTGTTTACATTTGCATTCGCTAACAAAATAGAGAGTTTTTAATATTTCTAATTCTAATCATTATTTTTAACGAGAGTATTTATGGAAAGAAAACTAACAATGATTTTGGCCTTTCTCTTCCTAAGTTTAGGAGGACTAATGGCACAGACGCAGGTTAGCGGTACCGTAGTATCTCAAGACAATGAGCCGATTATCGGTGTAACGATTCTTGTCGTGGGAACCAACGAAGGTACTGTAACCGGTAGTGACGGCCGATTCTCATTGACGGTTCCCTCAGGAAAGTCGATGCTCAGAATCAGCTATGTAGGCATGGAGACGCTCGAAGTGAGTGCGCGTCCGAACATGCGCATCGTGCTCCGCGACGGCGACACCAATCTCGACGAGATTGTGGTCACGGCCATGGGTATCAAGCGTCAGGCCAAGGCCTTGGGTTATTCAGCCACTGCCGTCGACGGTGAGAAGATCTCGCAGGCCCGCACCAGCGACATCATGTCGAGCCTTCAGGGTAAGGTGGCCGGTGTGCAAATCAGCTCAGCCGCCAGCGACCCGGGTTCGTCTAACTCCGTCATCATCCGTGGTATCAGCTCCTTAGGTGGAACCAACCAGCCGCTGTATGTCATCGACGGTGTGCCTCTGAACAACTCCGCCGTCTACAGCAACGACGGACTGAACGCAGGCTACGACTTCGGTAACGGTGCCAACGCCGTGAACCCCGACGACGTGGAGTCGATGACCATCCTGAAGGGCGCTGCCGCTACGGCCCTCTACGGTAGCCGCGCTGCCAACGGTGTCATCCTAATCACCACCAAGAGCGGTAAGGCCCAGAAGAAGGGCTTGGGCATCGAGTACAACGGCGGTCTGCAGTGGGAGAGCGTGATGCGCCTGCCACAGATGCAGAACGAGTTCGGACAGGGTTGGTACGGCGAGAAGACCGACGACGAGAACGGTTCTTGGGGTCCGCGCTTCGACGGTGCCACGCTGAAGTACGGTACGGTGTACAACAACTCGCAGCAAATCAAGTCGTATCTGCCCATCGAGGACAACCTGAAGGACTTCTACGACACGGGCTTCCGCTACAACAACAGCCTGTCGTTCAACGGAGCCACCGACAAGAGCGACTACTTCGTATCGTTCTCGCAGATCCGCGATAACGGTATCATTCCGACCGATGCCGACAGCTACACCAAGTACACCTTCTCGGCTCGTGGTTCGCACAAGATCAAGAACCTGACGTTCAGCTCTTCAGTGAACTATGCCTTCCAGAAGAACAACTTCGTGTCGACAGGTCAGGGCATCGAGAACATGATCAACGCCTTGATGCAGACGCCGCGCGACATCAGTATCGCCGAGCTGAAAGACCTGAACAACCCGTTCAACACGCCGGGCTACTACTATACGCCCTACAACGTGATGAACCCCTACTACATCCTGGAAAATCACCTCAACGAGTATGAGAGCGAGCGCTTCTATGGTAAGTTCCAGTTGGACTACGATTTCCTGAAGTGGTTCAAGCTGACTTATCGCTTCGGTCTCGATTCATCTACAGGTCAGCACCATCAGGGTGTACCCAACTATGCTGTGCTCTTCCCCGGAACACCAAACTGGGCCGACGAGCTGAGCACCGTAACGGGTAGCACTTCACAGCAGATCACTCGCCGCCGCGAGCTGAACCACGACTTGATGCTGACGTTCAACATGCCGGTGAACGACTTCAACATCAACGCCATCGCCGGTTTCAACGGCAACGAGCGCAAGTACAACTACCTGTATTCTTCGGTCACCAACCTGACCATCCCCACCTATTTCAACATCTCTAACTCGGCAGAGCGCCCCTCCACATCGGAATACAAGCAGCTGCGCCGACTGATGGGTGTCTACGGACAGGCTGAAATAGCTTGGAAGAACCAGCTCTACCTGACGCTCACCGCACGTAACGACTGGTCGTCGACCCTGCCAAAGGGCAACCGCTCGTTCTTCTATCCCGGTGTCACCGCCAGCTGGATTTTCTCAGAGGTTCTGAAGGAGCAGGCTCCCTGGCTCACCTTCGGTAAGCTGCGCGCTGCCTGGGGTAAAACGGGTAACGATGCCAGCGTCTATATGACCGATCCTTACTATTCGCAGGCTGCTGCCAGCTCTTCTGGCTGGGGCGAGAGCAACTTCCCCTTCTCGAAGACTGGCACCAATGCCTATACCGTTGGTAACATCCTGGGTAGTAGCAACCTGAGTCCGGAGATGACCACAGAGACCGAGTTCGGTGTTCAGCTGGCCTTCTTCCAGAACCGCATCCAGCTCGATGCTACCTACTACAACCGTGTATCCGACAAGCAAATCACTCGTCTGAGCGTTGACCCGGCTACGGGTTACACCGCACAGAACGTGAACCTCGGTAAGATTCGCAACCGCGGTGTCGAGCTGTTGCTCACCGTTGTTCCTGTTCGTCTGAAGGACTTCGAATGGAGCCTCACCTGGAACTACACCAAGAACAACAACAAGGTGCTGAAGTTGCCAGAGGAAATGAACGGACGCGCCTCTATCTACGGCTTCACCGGTGGTACTGGTCTCTATGCCATCGAGGGCAAGGAGATGGGTATCTTCGAGGCCTACGCTGCCAAGAAGACCGACGACGGCCGCATCATCGTGGATGCCAACGGTCTGCCGCAGAACACCGACGAGCAGGTGGAAATCGGTTCTATCAACTATAAGTACATGATGGGCATCGGCAACACGCTGCGCTACAAGGGCGTATCGCTGTCGTTCGACTTCGACTTCCGTCACGGTGGTCTGATGTTCTCGCGCACGAAGGACATCGAATACTTCACGGGTAACGCTATGCAGACGGCCTTCAACGACCGTAACCCGTGGGTCATCCCCAACTCTGTCATCGACAATGGCGACGGAACCTTCTCAGAGAACAACATCGCCCTGAATGCCAAGAACATCTACAACTATTGGAACAACGGCGGACTCGACATGGGTGCCTTCTCGCTCATCGACAAGTCGTACGTGAAGCTGCGCCAGGTGGTTATCGGTTGGGACCTGCCCTCGAAGTGGCTGGCCAAGACCTTCCTAACAGGCGTGCGTGTCTCTGTATTTGGTAACAACCTGCTACTCTGGACTCCGTCGAGCAACACCTTCGTCGATCCCGAGACATCATCGTTCGGTAACGACCTGGAGGGTAATTTCGGTGAGTACAGCGCTAACCCCAGCTCGCGCAAGTTCGGTTTCAATATCAATGTCAAATTCTAAAAGAAAGGAAGCAACAGTATGAAAAAGATATTTTTATTTGCCGCTGCGGGAATGTTGACGCTTACAGGCTGCGACCTGGACATCAACGAAGACCCGAACTATCCTTCAAGTGGTGAGATTACCAGCGACCTGGAGTTCCCCGCCGTCATCAACTCGATTGCCGACGCTACGGGCGACCAGATGTTCAACTATGCTGGCTTCTTCGCACAGTATTTCGACCAGATGCCCGAAGCCAACCAGTATAACGACCTGGCTGAGCTGAACATCGACGAGTCGAAGGACCTCTTCAACCGCTGCTACCGTGTCATCTATGCTGGTGCCCTTCAGGACATCGAGGACATCAAGACCAAGACCACGAACACGGCCGACCTCTTTGCTTGTCAGGTGATGCGCACGCTGGCCTTCCAGTTGCTCATCGACAACACGGGTGAGACGCCTTACTCAGAGGCTCTGCAGAGCTCTATTTCTGCTCCTAAGTACGACGACGGCAAGACCGTCTACGAGGGTGTCCTGGCCGAACTCGACGAGGCTGAGGCTGCTCTCGATGCAGAAGATATCATCACCATGACCGACCCGCTGCTCAACAAGAACCTCAACCAGTGGAAAGGCTTCGCCAACGCTCTCCGTCTGCGCATGTATCTGCGCCTGATCGACGGCAATGTGGATGCCTCTTCCTACACCGCAAAGGCTCAGCAGCTCGTCAGCGCAGGCAACTTCTTCGCCGGCGACGTGGCTTGGGATGTCTACAGCGATCAGGAAGGTCAGTTCAACCCGTGGTATCACGGTGTGTTCCAGCTCACCAACAACCACTGCGCTGCCTACCCCATCGTGTCGTACATGCTGAGCACAGGCGACCCGCGTATTTCTTACGCCATCAAGCCCCGCACCAGCGACGGTTCGTATGTAGGACAGTTCCCCGGCGCCAAGCAGTCGAACGCTGTCTACAGCAGCTCGTATAAGAATCCGGATGTGAGTGCCATCGACTATGCACCCACTCATGCCCTGCCTATCTTCCTCTTCACACAGAGCGAACTGCAGTTCCTCATCGCTGAGGTGCAGCTGCGCTTCAACAGCAACGAGGCAGCTGCCAAGGCAGCCTACGAGGCTGGTGTGGAAGCCGACTTCGCATCGCGCGGTGCAGACGGCGTGGCCGAGTTCCTTGGCAACATCGCCAACTGGGACGGTCAGGCATCAACCACCGACAAGCTCCACCTCATCTACATGCAGAAGTGGACAGCTCTGTTCATGCGCGACCACATGGAGGCTTGGTCAGAGATTCGCCGCACCGACGTTCCTGCCCTGTCGCCCCACTCGGGTGTTGACATCAGCAAGAACGTCTCCATCTACAACCCCGGCGACCTCATCAACCCGACCACCAACCAGTTGGGCAATGGCAACATCGCCATGAGCGTTCCCTACTCCAGCGACTCTCGCAAGTATAATATCAACACGCCCAGTACCGCCCGCAAGATCAGCGACAAGGTGTTCTGGGATGTGAAGTAATTGGTGAAAAGCTTTAAAATAGAAAGAATATGAAAAAGATATTTGTATATGGATTGATGCTTTGCACGGCAGCCTTTGGCTTCACTTCGTGCAACGACGACGAGGATCAGCACACCGACACCCGCGTCACCAACTACATCGTGCTGACGCTTAACGGCGACAAGGAAGTGTTTGTTGATGCCAACTCTACCTACGTGGATGCTGGTTGCACGGCAGAACTTGCCGGCGAGGATGTCACCGACAAGGTTCAAGTGATCAATCCCGTGAACACCAGCGAAATTGGTCCTTACGTGATTACCTATCGTGCCGTCAATGCCGACGGTTTCGCTGCTGAGGCTTACCGTTATGTATATGTTGGAAGTCCGGTGACTGGTTCGGTCAGCGAAGGCTCCTATCGCCAGACATGGAATAGCGATGGCACACCGAAGGCCCAAGTGGCTTGGTCGGGCTACGACCTCTTCATGCTCACCGACGGCAACGGCAAGTACTGGACCGAAGACCTGCTCGGCGGCTACTATTATCTGCGTGCAGGCTACGGCAGCCGCTATGCGATGGAAGGCTTCCTGCAGGTGAATGAGGACAACACGGTTGAACTGGCCGGTGGCGGCTTCGTTCCCGGATGGGGTGACACTTACGACGAGTTCAAGAACGGTGTTTACGACCCCGCTGCCAACACCATCTCTTACGATTGCGTGTATGCCGGAATGGATTTCAATGTAGTATTAACTTTAAACTAACAGGAATATGATGAAGAAATATATTTCATTGATGATGATGGCCCTGATCTGCTCGTTCGGATTCACGGGCTGTGATCCTGAGACCGACGAAGAACCGGGCGGAACCAACATGGAGAAGATGGCCGGACTGTGGGATGTGCAGGTGGACGTGGTTGACGAAAACGGCAACCTGGTCTACGAGGATCCCTATGGCATCGGAACCATTCAGGTGATGACCTACAACACCGCTGCCAACGTTGACAACGAGATGTGGCTCGACGATATGAACAACTTCTGGGCATTCAAGATGAAGGTCGACGTCAACTACACCGGTCGCACCTTCAGCTGCGCCTCGAAGGACTACGACGCCGCCGGCACCGGCACAGCCGTTGTCACCAACGGTAAGGTGCTGGAAGGCAAGGCTGTGAACCTGCATGGTATGCCGAACGACAGCATCGTGTTCGACATCAAGTTCAGCGACGACGACTACGGTTTCATCTACCGTTTCTCGGGTCAGCGCTACACAGGCTTCTACGAGTAAGCATATAGAACAATAAGCGATAAATCTGCTACCCAGTTCCCATCAAGGTTCTGGGTAGCACTTTTTTATGATGCTCTGCAATGTAACAATCCAGATGAATACATCACTCCTTGAAATTGATGATTTTTCGCCATAACATCATTTTTTGCTGTAAACGACTGTATATAAGGCAGTTGCAAGCAATGATGTTAATTTCATTAATGTCATTCTCTTTTGATGCTTTCGAACAATCGGAACTCCTTTGTACACAGGTATTTACGTCATTTGCAACAGTAAAATAACTTGTTTTACTGTTGTCAAAACTATCTTTATGATGCGCAAAGATGCTGTTTGCGAAACTCGCTCATATACTTAGTTAAGCACATGAGCGAGTTCTCTAATATTCTTGAATCCGAATTTCTCAACGGACAACCACCTTACGGCCACTGAGGATGTAAACACCCTTCTTGATGGTGTTGGGTGATGGGTGTTGGGTGTTGATGCGGCGGCCCTGCAGGTCGTAGATGGGTGATGGGTGTTGGGTGATGGGTGATGAGGGATACTGCGCGATGGCAGTGGGTGTGGTCTTGCCCATGACGAACCAGATGTTGCCCTGCACGTAGTCGTTGCCCTGCATGATGTAGCCGTTGTCGGGATTGTAGTAGGCTCCCTCGGGATTCAGGATGCCGATGCCGTTGCCAGCCACCAGACCGTTGCTCACGTAGAGTGGGCCCAAGAGGCCGCGTGCCCGGAGTTCACCGTTCTGGACGGCAAGTGCCCCATCGATGTAGAGTGCCAGGCTGTTGTCGGCCTCTGCCGTAAGGCTCGGGCCGTCGATCGTTAGTGTGTGTGGGTTGCCCTCTTCGTCTTCGCCACCCATCATACTGATGGCGTTGCCCATGAAGTCGTCCATTTGCATGTCCATACTGTTCTTCAGGGTGAGTGTTCCGTTGCCTGTCAGCGTTACGTTGTTGGCATGAAGCTGAATGCAGCTGCCGCTGCCGGTGTTCTCAATGCTGTTGTCGCCCTCGATGTTGAAGAAGAACGATTCGTAGCCGGGGAAGTCGATGGCATCGTAGACCTCGATGAAGCCGCCCCCCTCAAATTCGGAGGTGACGTTGACATGGTCGAGCGTCAGCGTGTGCGACTCGTCGTCGAAGCTGATGCTGCCCGTCATGCCATAGCTGTCGGCGAGGAAGGCGTTCAGCTCGTCCCAGTCGGTCTCGTCCGTTATCTGCTGGAAGGCGATGCCAATGGGCAGGATGCGGCTGGGCTTCTTGGCGATGACAATCCATTCGTTGGTAATCGGCTGGTCGTCGGCATCAACAATCATGTTGTTTTTGATGACGGCATTGTCCGGTGAGACAATCGTATAGTTGTCGGGAATGATGAAGCAACCCTCCTTGTCGGGGTTGAGCATTACCGGTGCCGCCTCACTGAACAGCTTCAGCTGGTTGCTGTTGTCGTCGTTGGCACAGAACTCGAACACACCCGTGTCGTCACCTTCAAATTTTGACATGATGCCCACCAGGTCGGCTTCTGCCGTGAGGTCCACATCCTGACAAGTCACCTTGCAGCCGTTGTGGATATAGATTGCACCCATCGTAGCGTTAAGGGAGAGGCTTGGGCACTCCGAAGGTGCGGGGGTGCGGGAGTGCGAAGGTGCGAGATTACCTTCTTCGCGTTCCACGTGACTATTGGCTTTCCCCGTAGGCGCCGACCTTTGGTTCTCGTACCTCCGTACCTCCGCACCCTCGTACCCTCGAGAAGTATTCTCGTATCCTTTGATACGCACATTCGACTGAGCTTCGAGACCTTGCGAGACGCCGCTGACGGAGTTGTTGCCAGAAACGACGATTTCAAGGTCGGAGCCCTCTGCCGTCTTGAGGAACGTCCTATAGGCATTCTCCACGTTGTATTCCATCTGGAAGTTGTCCATGTAGAGTTTGCCGTCCTGATAGTACATGCTTCCTGAGATGTTGATTCTATCTTCGGCGTAGCGATTGGACTGCCGGATAAAGTCGGCGAGGTTGTCACCATTGTTGACAGAAGGCGTATCTCCGAGCAGGGAGAAGGGCAACAGCTCGCGTTGCTCGATGACAATCCATTGATCGGTGACGAAGGCTCCACCGATGACGATGCCGTGGGTATTTGTATTGTTGTCGATGAAATACGACGCGCCGTAAGGCTCCCATATCTTGATGCCTTCGCCCATCTGGAATTGCTGCATGCTCATCTTTCCGAAGCAGCGGAGCGATCCGCTCTGTACAGCCACCTTAGCCGTTCCGTCGATGTTGTCGGCGAAGATGGCCATGTCGGTCGACTCTATCTCCACGTCTGGGCCGTCGACGCTCATCAGCTCTAACACACGGGCACCCTGACTGCCGGCCTTGACCTTCAGCGTTCCGTCGCCGATGAACTGTATGCCTCCACCGGTATCGAAGATCATGTTGTCATTGCCGCGCAGTTCGCACTCACCCTGTATCTCCACCTTCAGCCCCTGAACGCCCGTACGTGGCTGGTTGAAGATGCCGTTCATGATGCCCGGCCGGTCGGCGGGAACCGTCATGCGGAGGTCTTTTAAGGTCAGTGTGTTGGTTGCCTCATCGAAATGGATTTCGGGTATTCCCTCGAAGAAGTCTTCCATCAGTCCCTCGTCGAGTTCGGCCAAGTCCTCCAACAACTTGGCTGTTGCCTCTTCGTCGGTGCCGGTGAGTCGGACTCCGGCAATGTAGAGATTGATGTCAGAGCAGATGATGTTCTCGCTCTTGAACCAATTGGTCCAGGGCTCCTTGTCGTAGTTGACGGGAGCCGGCACCAGCAGTTGCCTTTCTGGTATGACCCATTCCCCACTACTCCAAATCCTCTGCTGAAACGAGTATTCGCCCACTTCGGGTGGTGTCTCGCGGTTGATGACCACATACTTCAGCTTATCGCAGTAGGCAAAAGAAGTCAGTCCGATCTCCTCGATGGTAGAGGGCAGCGAGACGTAGGTGAGGTTGTCGCATTCGTGTACAGCGGGATTCTCGACGACACGTACCCCTTCGGGAAACTGTACTGAGGTGAGCCAAGGAATCTTGTAGAGGGCAAAGCTATGTGCGCCCACCACTTTGTAGCCGCCCACCTCGGTGGGCACCACCAGGTGGCAGCTCTCATTGGCCTCGAGCTGGCCGTCGTTGTCGTTCAGGGATTTGGTGTACACTCCCGTGTTTCCGTCGAAAGCACCATAGAGCATACACTCCTTGGGCGACTCGCTCGTCACGATACACTTCAGCAGGCCGTCCCACTGGTAGGTCTTCCACTGTGTACACTCTTTCGGCGTTTCGCCATTCGTGCCGATGGACAGCTTGTTCAGGCTGATGATGTCGCCCACGGCAGCTTGTGCGCTGGCTGCCACGATCAGTAGCAGGCTCAGCAAAAGGGTCTTTATTCGCATGTCTTTTCTTTTAGGAGTTCAGGAGTTCAGACATATCTTCACTCCACTGTTATTTGAGCACGACCTTGCGCGTACCTATGATATATATACCGCGTGAGGGTGTTCCGTTGATGCGTCGGCCCTGCAGGTCGTAGACAGTCGGGGATTGCAAATCCCCTCCAGCTGATGGGTGATGGGTGTTGGGTGATGATGGATACTGAGAGATGGCCGTCGGCTGGCCGTCGGCAACAATCTCGACGGGATAGTAGTTCTCTAAGCGGCCGCTGTCGTCGTAGTTGCAGATGCCGCCGTAGGAGCCATCGAAGTAGTGGTTCATGTCGAAGAAGTGGCAGTTGTTGAGCTCGAAGTCGGAGAGATACTTCGTCACGTCTACCATCGGGTCAGCGTGCATGACGACGTTCGAGTTGTTCACCACCACCGAGCGCTCCTCACCACCCTCGCGGCCATAGACAGACCCCTGGGCACCGTAGATGTTCATCGTGGTGTTGGAGATGGTCAGCTTCGTGTAGTCTTCGTCGATGAGGATGCCCACGCTGCCGTCGGATGTCACCTGGAGCGAACCGTCGCCCGTGAAGGTGGCATCGCTGTAGAGCGTGATGCCATCTTCGTAGGATACAAGCGAGTTGGCACCGACGAGCTTCACGATGAGTCCCGGCACACGGTTGTAGATGAGTCCGGGGTCGCGATCCATCCTGACGTTGTCGAGTGTCAGGAGTTTGCGTTCGGGATCGTAGGAGGCCGTTCCGCGTGAGAGTCCGCTGAAGGTGATGTCGTCTTTGTTGGCCTCCGTCACCAGCGTACCCACAAAGAGGTCGTAGCCGTTGCTGGGCCGGATGGTGATATAGCCCTCGGAGGGCTCGCCATGCCTGTCGACGACGCAGCCCAGCCAAGGCCAGAACTCAGCGAGCAGCGGCTGGTCGAAGTGGCTGTCGTAGAGGTTCATCTGCGTCAGGTTGTTCACCGTCGCCACGCCTAAGCTCCATGTGGGCCGCAGCGTGAGCGACGAGTTGGTGATGTTGACGTAGGCCTCCATCTCGCCTGAGATGTCGCCACCGCGACTGATGATGTCGAGTGTGGCATCCACGATGTCGAGCCTGCCGCGCGAGATGAAGATGCCCCGCTCCTGCTCCGACTCTATCTTCAGCGAACCCGGACCGACGATGGTGTTGTCGTCAGTAAGGGACATGCCTGCCCCGAACGTGCGGATGGTGTTCGTTCCGTTGAGCTCGATTGTCAGTCCGTCGACGGCTATGTTCTCAATGCCATACGCATCGTTGCCCGTCGCATCGATGGTGGCATCGGTGAGCACGAGCTTGCGGTTGGCTATCTCGTAGTTGACGGTGCCTGCCGTGACACCTTTCTCGATGCCGAAGGTCTTGGTGCGCGGAATGCCATATCCGGCGATGCGCAGTCCGCTGAGAGCCTTGGGCGTATAGGATTCCACGCCGGCAAAGAAGCGGTTGGTGTTGTTGTCAAGGTAGAGGTTGAGGATGTCGTCGGCTGTCATCCCCGTTGCCTCGTCCGGGATGTAGAGCAATGTGTTCTGGGCCGCGATGTTGTCGAAGGCTTTATCAGGAATAGGGGGAATATATCCCGTCCACTCTACATAGACCGACTGGAGGTTCTTGCAATTGTAGAAGGCATTAGCATCGATTCCGCCCACCGTCATCGGGATGAACACCTCCGACAGCTGCGAGCCTCCGAAAGCGTACTCCCTGATGATATCGGTGCGGTCGTCGATGTCGTAACGTCCTGTCCGTCCTCCAGGGAACTCCATCAGGCAGCGCATATTGTCATATCCTCCTTCAAGGCAGCCGTAAAGCACACCGTTGATGTCGTAATATCTTTGGTTGTCCGGATGGACGAAGATGTTCTGCAGATTATCACAAAGGGTGAAAGAAGTAGACCTTACTTCTAATACAGTGGAAGGGATGGTCACCTCGGTAAGTGCCTTGCAATGCGCGAAGGCAAACCACCCTATGGAAAGCAGGCCTTCGTTGAGCTTGACGTCTACTTTAGAGCAGTTATAAAAGGCCTGGAGTACGATGTGTTTCACGGAAGAAGGCACGTAGAACGCATCGTCTGTCACTCCGTCGGTGATGGTGGTTGCCAGACTCGTGCAGTCCCGGAAAGCACCTATGAAGATAATCTCAAGGCCTTCGGGCAGGTTGACGGCTCTCAATTGAGGACAATCGAGGAAGGCATACATGCCGATTCTTTTCACACCGGCACTCATGTGGCGCACCTCTTCGAGGTATGGCAGATGGCAGAAGGCCGAGTCGCCGATTTCCACCACTGTGTACGTCTTGCCGTCGTGTTCCACCTCGTCGAGCATGGTTATGTATGCTGCTGTCTTGTCGGTGAACGTGTTGCTCCTTCCCGGCGTTTTAACGAACTTGACGGTGGCGTCTTCCTCGCTGACCACACTGAATGTGCAGTGCAGCACGCTGCCAATACCAGAAATCACGCCCTCGGCTTCCCAGCAGTCGCCATCTTCGGCATGCACCGTGAGGGTTGTCAATAACATCAGAACAGCGATCAAGAACCTGTTCTGCTTCTGAAACGTTTCTTTCTTCATATCTCCATTCTTTTTATTTGTTGTTTTCACTACTTTTTTCACCGGCCATCAGGCGCAGCTTTCGCTCCACCAGCTCCTCGATTCTTTGTTCGAAGCTTTGGCCGATGCGATCCTCGATGTCGAGCAGACGGTTCATGTAATGCTCGGCATAAGTCATTGCTGCGTTTTGTGTCTTGTTCATGTTCAAGATAGATGTGGATTCGGCTGCAAAGTTACGAAAAAACGCCCATCCCCTTGTTATCATTTCATCAAGTTTTCTTATCATTTCGCAAAAAATGCCTGAAACAAGGGGAAATGGGGGATGGGGGATGGGTGAAAGGCGGATGGAATCCACCAGAAAGAGACGTGACTTTGGGGGCTATGGTGTTTGCTGTTCGCGATAGTCGGTGGGGGTGCTTCCCACGGCTTTCTTGAAGGCTCGGGTGAAGTTGGGCGTGTCGTTGTAGGCACAGAGCTGCGCTATCTCGCTGACAGAAAGCTCGGGGTGATGGGTCAGCAGATGGCAGGCACGCGTCATGCGGATGCGCTGGATGAAGGTCTGCGGCGTTTCGCCCGTCAGGACATTCATGCGCTGGCGGAATTGATAAGGACTCATGTTGAGCTGTTCGGCCACACTGGCAGCATCCACTTGCCCGCGACCCATCAGCTCGTTGATGATATTCACCGTCTGATCGATGAAGATGTGGCCGGCTTCCGACAGCTGTTGCTCGTCGGTCTGCGCCTGCTCAGCCGACTCCTTCGTCTTCAGAATGTCTTCGTAGTGGATGTTCAGCTCGCGGTATTTCTCACGCAGTTGCTCAATGTCGGAGCTCAGCTGTTCGTTGACACGAAGCTGCCTGCGGTTGTGTCGGCGCATGACCAGCCAGATGGCTGCGGCCAAAGCCAGTAGCACCAAGGCTACGATGACACCGATGACGATGGCACGTTGGCGTGCCTGATGCTCGGCATGGTTCTCCAATTGGAGCCAGTTGTTGCCAAACTCGGCATTGTAGCGGGCCAGACTCTCAGCCGAATTGCGACTGTAGATGGAGTCTTTCAGGTCGTTGAACCGGTTGAGTTCGGCCTTTGCTGCCGCAGGGTCGGATTCCCACAGCGACTCATAAAGCCCCTTACGCGCGTGTACCTCATTATATATATCGCCCATCGACGTGAAGATTTCCGCTGCTTCGCGATAGCAAGTCACCGCCTCCTTCTCGCGCTTTTGCGAGAGAAGCGCCATGCCCAGCTTGTTCAGACTGATGCCCAGCGACTGGCGGTCGCCCACCTGACGGAAGAAAGGAATCACTCGCTTCAACACCTGCTCGGCCTGAGCATAGTCGTGCAGGCCGATCAGCACGGATGCCTTCTGCGCCAAACGCACGGTTGCACGGTCTGCTCGTCCCGACAGGCTGTCTATCTCGTAGGCTTTCTCGATGTGGGGCAACGCTTTCCGGTCGTCGCCCATCGCGTGGTAGATCTCCGAAGCCATCGCTTGCAGCACCGCCATGCGCCCTGGATTGTTGGCTTGCTGGGCCTTCTCAATGCCCTTCAACACGTATGTCTCAGCCTCTTTCGGCTGGGCAGCCCCCATATAGATAGCCGCCAGCGTGTTCAGACTGCTGCTCATGCGGTCGGCATCGCCACTCTTTTCATCGAGCGAATAGCACTGCTTCGCATATTCCGCAGCCTGCTCATAGTTGGCCAACCGGATGTTCACCACGGCCAAGAGATTCAGGCAGTCGGCCTTCTGGTCTTCCACATGATAGCATGGCAGTGCCTTCTGTGCATAGTTCACGGCCTGCTGATACTGCTGCTGGTCGTAGAGCCATTCTGCCGCCCAGTACCACACTTGCTGCTGCAACGAGTCTTTCGGTGTGGAAGCTGCGAATATGACAGGTTCGTCCACGAACTCCTGCCGGAGCAATTCCTTGAAAAAGCGGTTAGCCTGGTCGACTTGACAGGTGCGGTTGAATGCTTCCAGCAACTGCTCCACTGGCTCAGCCGACGAGTTCAGACAACCGATAAAAACACACAAGATGGCGAGTGAAAATATCTTTTTCATATAGTCCCTTTTCTTTTTTCGGTTGCAAAAGTACAAAATTCTGTGCAAACGAGCAAAGAATATGCCAACAAAAAATGGCTCCCAGAACACAAAGGTTCCAGAAGCCATCTACCTAAAAAATGATTATGATGAGAAAAGTATTTACTTCAGCTTCTCATACTTGTACTTAGAAGTGCAGCCCAGCTGCTCCTCGATGCGGATGAGCTGGTTGTACTTGGCCATACGGTCGGTGCGGCTGAGCGAACCCGTCTTGATCTGACCGCTGTTGGTAGCCACGGCGATGTCGGCAATGGTGGTGTCCTCCGTCTCACCCGAACGGTGCGAGGTGACGGTGGTGTAGCCATGACGGTGAGCCATCTCGATGGCATCGAGCGTCTCGGTGAGCGAACCAATCTGGTTCACCTTGATCAGGATAGAGTTGCCGGCACCCATCTTGATGCCCTTCTCCAGGAACTTCACGTTGGTCACGAACAGGTCGTCGCCCACGAGCTGGCACTTGTTGCCTACGCGCTCGGTCAGCTTCACCCAGTTCTCCCAGTCGTTCTCGTCCAGACCGTCCTCGATCGAGTAGATGGGATACTTGTTGATGAGCTCTTCCAGATAGTCAATCTGCTCCTCGGCGCTGAGCTTCTTGCCGTTGGGATCCTTCTTCTTGCCGTTCTTCAGCTGGCGATAGTCGTAGAACCACTTGCCATCCTCGCATACAGCAAACTCCGAAGCAGCGCAGTCCATAGCGATGCGGATGTCCTTGCCCGGCTCGTAGCCAGCGGCCTTGATAGCCTCAACGATGGTGTCGAGAGCATCTTCTGTGCCATTGAAAGCGGGAGCGAAGCCACCCTCGTCGCCCACGGCTGTAGACAGTCCGCGAGCCTTCAGCAGCTTAGCCAGGTTGTGGAACACCTCGGCACCCATGCGAACAGCCTCGCGGATGCTGGTAGCACCCACCGGACCAATCATGAACTCCTGGAAAGCGATGGGAGCGTCAGAGTGAGCACCACCGTTCACGATGTTCATCATCGGCAGAGGCATGGTGTACGAGTTGCAGCCACCGATATAGCGATAGAGCGGCATGCACAGTGCGTTGGCAGCAGCCTTGGCGGCAGCGAGCGAAACACCCAGCACGGCGTTGGCACCGAGCTTCGACTTGGTGGGTGTGCCGTCCAGCTCAATCATCTTCATATCCAGAGCGCGCTGGTCGAAAACGCAGTCGCCCTGAAGAGCCGGAGCGATGATGGTGTTGACATTCTCAACAGCCTTCAGAACGCCCTTGCCCAGATAGCGACCCTTGTCGCCATCGCGAAGCTCCAGGGCCTCGTTCTCACCTGTCGATGCGCCAGAGGGCACAGCAGCGCGACCCATCACGCCGTTCTCCAAGGTTACTTCAACTTCTACTGTGGGATTACCTCTTGAGTCGAGGATTTCTCTTGCATGAATTTTTTCAATCTTCATCTTTTACCTTAATTTAAATGTTACCTAAAACTTATTTGGTTGCAAAGTTACGGCTTTTTATTCAGTCGATAGCCTGCTGCAACGAATATTTTAATTGGTTTAATGATTTTTAATTATTGTTTCTCTTATTTCGTTTTGTCATTTCAGGGTGAATTTGTAATTTTGCAACCGTGAACGCAACCAGAAGGCGACGGATAGCGTCGAAGATTTTATTAGCAGTCTACATCCCAATGTTGCTGCTGCTCTCGCTCCATGTGCACCATCAGCGCATGGCTGTGGAGGTTGACTGCTATCAATGCGCCCACCACCAGCCCCATGCCGGGCACATCACTGCCGTGCAGGACGTGATGCACGACTGTCTGGTGTGCCAGTTGCAGGGCCAGTCGTTCCTGCCTGCCGACGAGGTGGGGCAGGCCGTTTTGGCTCCAGAGAGGGAGGAGGTCGTTGTGGTACAACGACTTACTCAACCTGGGGAGGTCGTCTGTTTGCGCTTGCGCGGACCACCCGCTGTTTAGATGTTTTGGCTTTTTCGTTAGCACGTGCCCATAAAAGGGAGCGTGCATAGTGTCATTTAAACAGCAAAAGATATGATTATCAATCTGTTGGCTGCCTCCATGCTGTGGTGTGCGCAGCCAGATACCACCGTCAGTCTGCAAGGCGTGACGGTGACAGAGAATGCCCGCAAAGACTACCAGATGCGGTCGTCGCAGTCGGCCGTGCAAGTCAGCCGTACTTATCTGGAGCAGAATTTTGCCGGCAGTCTGATGCAGTCGCTGCAGGGTATACCCGGCGTCAAGGCCATGTCCATCGGTTCGGGCCAGTCGAAGCCCGTCATTCGCGGCTTGGGCTTCAACCGCATGGCCGTGACTGAAGACGGGGTGAAGCACGAGGGGCAGCAGTGGGGCGACGACCACGGACTGGAAATCGACCAGTTTGCCGTAGACCGTGCCGAGGTAATCAAAGGCCCGGCGGCGCTGCTCTACGGGTCGGATGCCATCGGCGGAGTGCTGAGCCTCTACACCAACCACATCCCGACGAACCCCTTCGAGGGCAGTGTGCAGCTGTTCGGTCGCACCAACAACGAGCAGATAGGTGCCTCGGCTAAGGTCGGCGGCAGGACAGGCCGCTTCTTCTATCGCGCCAACCTGACGTGGATCGACTATGCCGACTTCCAGGTGCCGACCGACAGCATCCAGTATTATTCCTATTATATACGCTTGAAGGACCGCCGACTGCGCAACACCGCAGGGCGCGAGCGCGACGGAAGTATGACGCTGGGCTATGCCGGTTACAACTTCCACACCGACATCCGTGTGTCTGACTCCTACTCGAAGAGTGGCTTCTTTGCCAATGCCCACGGATTAGAGGTGCGGCTCTCCGACATCGACTACGACCACTCGCGGCGCGACATCGACCTGCCCTATCAGTGGGTGAACCACCTGAAGGTGCTGAGCCACACCACTTGGCGCAACGAGCAGTGGTCGGTAGAGGGCAATCTGGCTTATCAGAACAACCTGCGCGAGGAGCATTCGGAGCCTGTCTCGCACGGCTATATGCCCACACCACCCGACACCCAGGAGCGTCGCTTCGTGAAGAACACTTACACGGCATCGCTCCACCTGCGCACCTCCCTTGGCGAACACCACGAACTGCTGACAGGGGCATCGGCTGAGTATCAGCACAATCGGCGCGATGGCTGGGGATTCATTATCCCCGACTTCGAGATGATGAGCATGGGAGCTTTCGTGTTCGACCGGTTTACCGTGAACGAGCGCCTCATCCTGAATGCCGGCATGCGCTATGACTACGCGCGCACGCGCATTCATTCTTATCAAGATTGGTATCCAACGCCGGTGGACTCTCTTGGGTATGATGATAGTCGTGAGTACGAATACAAAGAACGCTCTGCCTCGTTGCACCGTCATTTCAACAGCTTTACCTGGTCGGTGGGCGTCAACTACACCAAGGGGCTGTGGGTACTGAAGGCTAATCTGGGCAAGAGCTTCCGCGTGCCGATACCGAAGGAGCTGGGTGCCGACGGCATCAACTATCACATCTTCCGCTATGAGAAGGGCAATCAAGACCTCGATCCCGAGCAGTCGTATCAGTTGGATGCTGGCATCAGCTGGGGCAACGAGGTGCTGAACGTGCAAATAGACCCATACCTGAACTATTTCCCCAACTACATCTATCTGAATCCCACCGCCGACTATGTGGAGGGTCTACAGATGTACAACTATCGGCAGGCGCGCGTCCTGCGCTATGGATTTGAGGCTCAGCTGCAATGGACCATTACCCGCCATTGGGAAGCCAGTCTGAAGGGCGAGTATCTCTATGCCGAGCAGCTGTCGGGCGAGAAGAAAGGCTACTCCCTACCCTTCTCCACTCCGTGGTCGGTGGACGGCGATGTGAAGTACAACTTCGACTGGCACGGCAAGGGTTTCGTGGGACTCAACGCTCACATCGTGGGCAGTCAGCACGACATTGTGCCACCCGAGAAGCCTACCGATGGTCATTGGACGCTCAATGCCTCGGCCGGGAAGCAGTTCCCGATAGGGAAGAACACGCTGAAAGTGGCCTTGCATGCAGACAACCTGCTCAACAAGCACTACTACGACCACACCAGCTATTACCGCCTCATTGATGTGCCCGAGCCTGGGCGCAACTTCTCCATGATGGTGGGGGTGGAGTTCTGATAAAATTAGAAAATTAAAGAATTAAAGAATTAAAGAATTTAAAATAAAAGACAATGAAAAAGTATCTGTATATGAGCCTTATGCTGGCTCTCGTAAGTATTGGTTCTATGGGGTTCGTGGCCTGTGGCGGCGATGACGACAAGGACATGGACAAACCAGTCATTTCTGATCAGGACATCACGGCTAATCCCATCGACTGCCAAGTGTACCATCGTGGCGAAACCATCGCTTTCTGCTATGCCTTTGCTGACAATGTGGAATTGGGCAACTACAACATCGAGATTCACACCAATGCCGACCACCACACCCACAGCACATCTTCTGTGGAGTGTGAGGACCACCACGAAGAGGAACATACGTCGGTGAAGCCCTGGGTGTTCAACCAGGACTTCGCCATCCCGACCGGACAGACCAGCTATACAGCACGGGTGGACATTGCCATCCCCGACGATATTGATGAGGGCGACTACCACTTCATGATTCGTCTGACCGACCGAGCCGGCTGGCAGGAACTGAAGTCGGTGGCCATCCGTATCGAAGAATAATATAAGATGACGTAAACTTTTCATAAAAGTTTGTAAGGGCTGTAAAAAAATATGGCATTTATGGAGAAAACAGATTACCTTTGCAGTAGTCAGGATTGCAAAAATTGACTCAGAAATGAAAAGGATTCGGTTAATCATGGCACTGTTGCTATTCGTTGTAATGGCACGTGCCGACAGCAAGTATCTTGTTTTCCAAACGCAGGATGGCACGGAAACGCCTGTGGCTACGGAGAACCTGATCATCACCTTTGCCGATGGCATGATGATGACAAATAAAGAAGTGGAACTGTCATTGGCACAGCTCAACAAGATGTACTTCAGCAACGGAACGGGCATCAACGACATCCTGGCCGACGAAGCCGATGGCGAGGTGCGCGTGTTCACGCCCTCGGGCATCGAATGCGGTACTTTCCATAATGTCTCCATCGCTCGTGCTACGCTGCACCCAGGTGTTTACGTATTGAAGACGAAGAGCAAAAGTGTTAAAGTGATTGTCAGATGAAGAAAGCAATATGGATACTGTGTCTGTTGGCTAGCGTTACGGATGCCAGCGCTCAGACGTTGAACGTCGAAGTAGGCGACGTGACCTACGCCTTCCCCGACGACCAGACTGGAGAGATGACCTATACAGGAACGCAATGGCTGACCATCTGCGACCGTGAGTTCGCTATTGACGACATCACGCGCATCGTTGTCAGCGACGACGTAGTGGAGGACAACACCATCAGCGTGAGCTACTCCGGAACAACAGCCAAGGTAATTGTAGCCGGCAATATCGCCCAGTACATCACGGCAGAGGTAAACGGTGCCCATGTGAAGATACTGGCCGACGAACTGCTACCCGACGAGGTAACTTATACGCTCGATGGTGCTTCCGACAACGGCTCGTTCTATATGGACGGCGAGAAGAAGGCAGCCTTCATCCTCAACGGGCTGTCACTCACCTGCCCTGACAGTGCGGCTGTGAACATCCAATGTGGTAAGCTCATCACGATGGTTTTGGCCGAGGGAACCACCAATTCGCTGGCCGATGGCTATCTCGACACTTACGACGAAACGACCGATTCGCACAAGGCTCCGTTGGTAATCAACGGCCATTCTGAATGGTCGGGGTCTGGAACCCTTCGGCTATACGGTCATGTGAAGCACGGCTTCTTCGCCGATGAGTATGTTCTGCTACAAAACGGACTGGGCTCGATTGTCGTTGCCAATGCCCGGGGCGATGGTTTCCACGTGAACGAATATTTCCGCATGCAGGGCGGAACGGTCAGCATCACCGCCTTGGGCGACGGACTGGATGTAGGAGCCAAAGCCAGCAGTACAGCCGATGACAACGGGCGTATCGTGGTAGAGGGAGGAAAGCTTAGCATCCTGACCTCGGGCGAAGACGTGAAGGGCATGAAGAGCGACGCTCGCGTCATCATTGCAGGCGGTACCGTCGATGTGACGGCTACGGGCAATGGCAGCAAGGGCATCTCTTCTTCGGAACTCATCAATGTGACGGGTGGTAAGACCACCGTGGTGACCACTGGCGAGATAGCCACCATCTTGGGCGACGAGAAGAAGCCTCACGGCGTGAAGTCAACGGGCGACATCACCCTCTCGGGCGGTGAGATCTATGTGGCAGCAGGAGCCGACGGTGGCAAAGCCTTCGACACCGACACCTACATCTTCACCAATGGAGCCACCGTGATGGGCATTGGCGGAAAAGCCACTACTCCATCTTCGCTCTCTACGCACACCTTCAACAAGTATAAGGATGTGAACGTGGCAGCAGGCAGCACCATCAGCTACGACGGCGTATCGTTCACCGTTCCCAGCATCTACAAGAACGCTTCGGCCAAGATTCTCGTTTCAAAGTAATCAGAAAGCATATCCAAACCCTATCGTGAAGGGATAAGACTTAGGGCTCACATTCGGAAATACCCAAATAAATTTGGTATTTCCCTCAATTATTCGTACCTTTGGCATTGCCGAAGATACTCCCGCTCGACAATAAAAACGAAAAAAACGTTTTTTCGTTTTGTATTGTTCTCACTTATTCGTACCTTTGCACCCAAATTGGAAATCATGGATCAGAAACAGATACTGCTCATCAACGACCTCGCAGGCTATGGCAAGGTGGCAACAGCTGCCATGCTACCCATCCTCTCCTACATGGGACTGCCTGTGTATAACCTGCCGACGGCACTGGTGTCGAATACACTCGACTATGGGAAATTCAACATCTTAGAGACCACCGACTATATGGAGGGTGTGTTTCCGGTGTGGAAAGAGCTGGGCTTCTCCTTCAATGCCATCGCCACCGGGTTTATCTGTTCTGAACGTCAGGCACGGATGGTGGCTGACTATTGCCGTGAGCAAGCCGACCAAGGAACCGTGATCTACGTGGATCCCATCATGGGCGACGAAGGAAAGCTCTATAATGGCGTGACCCCCGATCGTGTGGCATGCATGAGAGAAATGATTGCTGTGGCTAATCTCATCTATCCGAACTATACGGAAGCTGCCTACTTAGCCGAAGAGGAGTACACGACAGCGGGACTGACCTGGACAGAGGCACAGGGCCTGATCAACAAGCTTCGGAGCATCGGAGCACGCTCCGTGTTAGTGACCAGCATGCTCATCCGCGACGAACAGGGCATCGCCCACAATGCCGTGGCTGGCTACAATGAGGCAACCGACGAATATTTCCTCTTGCCCTATACCGAGATTCCCGTCCATTTTCCTGGAACAGGCGATATGTTCTCTGCCATCCTCATCGGTCACATGATGAACGGAGTACCCTTGAAGCAGGCTACTCGCAGGGCAATGGATGCCCTCTCGCGCCTCATCGAGGCCAACAAGAACAATCAGGATAAGAACCGCGGCATCCCCGTGGAACATTTCTTAGACCTGATTTAGCATTTTATTTCTGACCACGAATTATACGAATTGAACGAATTAAAAATATGGAAAAGCAGTTGATCAGCGCAGTCGTGAAGGCTGTCAAAGAGTTATACGGGCAGGAAGTGCCCGAGAGTATGGTACAGTTGCAGAAGACGAAGGCGGGTTTTGAGGGCAACCTCACCGTCGTGGTGTTCCCCTTCCTGAAGCTGTCGCGCAAGAAACCCGACCTCACAGCGCAGGAGATGGGCCAGTGGCTCGTAGAGAACTGCCCCGTAGTGGAGCGTTTCAATGCCGTCGGCGGATTCCTCAACCTGGTGCTGGCACAGACATCTTGGGCCGACATGCTGCTGAAGATAGATGCCGATGAGCACTTCGGCGAAAAGCAGCCGACGGAGGATTCGCCCCTGGTGATGGTGGAATATTCGTCGCCCAACACCAATAAGCCCCTCCATCTGGGCCATGTGCGCAACAACCTGCTCGGCTGGTCGCTGTCGCAAATACTGGAAGCTAACGGCAACCGCGTGGTGAAAACCAACATCGTGAACGACCGCGGCATCCACATCTGCAAGTCGATGCTCGCATGGTTGAAGTATGGCAACGGCGAGACTCCCGAATCATCGGGCAAGAAGGGCGACCACCTCATCGGCGACTACTACGTGGCTTTCGACAAGCACTACCGCGAAGAGGTGAAGGAACTGAAGGCCCGGTTCGTGGCCGAAGGCATGGACGAGGAGAAGGCTGAAGAGAAAGCCAAGGCCGAGGCTCCGCTGATTCAGGAGGCACACGCCATGCTCGTGAAGTGGGAACAGGGCGACCCTGAGGTGCGCGCGCTGTGGGAGAAGATGAACGCCTGGGTGTATGCCGGCTTCGACGAGACCTACAAGAAGCTCGGTGTGGGCTTCGACAAGATTTATTACGAGAGCCAGACCTACCTGAAAGGCAAGGCCAAGGTGCTGGAAGGACTGGAGAAGGGAGCGTTTGAGAAGCACGACGACGGTTCTGTCTGGGCCGACCTGACCAACGAAGGACTGGACAAGAAGATTCTGCTGCGCAGCGACGGCACCAGCGTCTATATCACGCAGGACATCGGTACGGCACAGATGCGCTATGCCGACTACCCCATCGACAAGATGATCTATGTGGTGGGCAACGAGCAGAACTACCACTTCCAGGTGCTCAGCATCCTGCTCGACCGACTGGGTTTCAAGTGGGGGCGCGAGCTGGTACACTTCTCTTACGGTATGGTGGAACTGCCCAACGGCAAGATGAAAAGCCGTGAGGGAACGGTGGTCGATGCTGACGACCTGATTGAACTGATGATAACAGACGCCCGTCGTACGGCCGACGAGGCTGGCAAGAATGCCGATATGACCGAGGAAGAGCGGCAGGAGATAGCCCGCATCGTGGGTCTGGGTGCCCTGAAATACTTCATCCTGAAGGTGGATGCCCGCAAGAACATGCTCTTCAACCCCGAGGAGTCTATCGACTTCAATGGCAACACGGGACCCTTCATCCAGTATACGCATGCACGCATCAAGAGCATTATGCGCAAGGCGGCAGAACAAGGAGTTCAGGAGTTCAGGAGTTCAGGAGTTCAGACGACGGAAGCTCCACAGCAGATGTCGTTCAACGAGAAGGAGGTGACGCTCATTCAGAAGATGAACGACTATGCAGCTGTGGTGGAACAGGCTGGTAAGGACTACTCGCCCAGCGGCATTGCCAACTACTGCTACGAGCTGACCAAGGAGTTCAACCAGTGGTATCACGACTACTCTGTGCTGAACGCCGAGGACGAACAGACCAAGCAAACGCGCCTGCTGATAGCCAAGAACGTGGCGAAGATCATCAAGAACGGTATGCGCTTGTTAGGCATTGAAGTGCCGGAAAGAATGTAAAATTAATAATGAAGAATGAAAAAGGAGGAAAGAGTGTGCTTGAAGTGATGAAGAAGTGTTTGTGTTGTATGGTTGTCCTGCTCACGATGAGCTGTTGGCAGGCTTTGGCACAGGAAAAGACCACGCTCCGACTGTTTGACGAGGTAACCTTCTACGATGGCTACCAGTTTGAGAACAACCCAGACAAAGACCTGCAGGATGGCATCCTGCGACACAGCACCTCGCTCTATGCTGTGCGTCTGACCGACGAACAGCTCTCGCTCATTGGCGACAGCTTATGGATGAATGTCAGCATAAAAGCATGTTGCGACAACTACGACCGTATCGGCAACGTCAACCTGGCTTTCGTGCCGAAAGGGGCTACGACCTACGACCCCTTTGCCACGACGCGTATTGAGCTGGGACGCTTCATCACTCCCTTCATGAACAAGAACAAAAAGCCGGATGTGGTGCCTTATGCCTACGACATCCACTACGTCAGTCATATCCTGCGCGACAGCAAGTGGCGCACCGACTATGACCTGTGGATGGAACTGGAACTGTTTGGAATTCCCTACGCTGCCCAGCAACAAGTGACGGGATGCAATAATCGCAGCGATGTGTTCAAAGGCACACTGGAACTCGTCACTACCCAGCCAGCAGCCCAGTCGACATCCGACGATGTGCTTGTGCCCATCGTGATGAAGAAACCGGAATATAAAGGGCATAACCTGAACAACTACAGCGAACTGGGTACCGACACTATCGGCAAGACAACGAAGACGTATGTGTTTGACGTGCCAGAGGATGTCAACGATGCTCATCTGGTGATTGTCACCTCCAATCATGGTGCCAACGAGAACGGCGAAGAATACAACCGCCGTTGGCACTATATCTACGTAGACGATGAACTGATGCTCACGTATAAGCCCGGACGTACTTCGTGCGAGCCTTTCCGTAAATACAACACGCAGCGGAATGGCATCTATGGACTTTCCAAGAAGTCGGACGAGACGTGGCAGTCGTTCAGCAACTGGTGTCCGGGCGACGTCATCGACAATCGGATTATTCAACTGGGAAGCTTTCCTCAAGGGCAACACAAAGTGCGCATCAGTGTGCCTGAAGCTGAGTTTGCAGACAAACAAGGCGACATTCCTGTGTCGATGTTCTTCCAGGGACTTACCAATGGAAAGCTGCACATCGGCATCGATCCTGTCTATGCGCAGCCATCGAAGCACCTGACAACCCTTCGCATCGAGGGAAACCAACTCTGCATAACAGCACAAGAGCCTATCGTGGGCATTGAACTATACGACCTGCAAGGACGACTTTATCGTCGTACGGGCGCAACTCCTTCGGTCGATATCAGCTCTCTTCAACCAGCCTACTATCTTGTGAATGTGGAACTGGAGAATGGCATCATTGAAACTCAGAAGGTGCTTCTGAGGAAGTAACATACGTGATGATGGTGTTCCCGCCATAGGTTTCCTTTGCTCTTATCGCCAAATTCGAGGGGAGCTGAGGAGCGGGTGTTCCATCACCAACACGTAGCGGAGCTGTTTCCACCCGGATTTCATCCCATAAACCTTGATTGATAAACGACTGAAGGGTCTGGCGCCCTCCCTCCACGATGAGCGACTGCAACTGTTCTTGTCGGCAAACGTCGAACAGACTATCTATGGTACACCCCGACAGCACAAAACGGCGCGGCGACCTACCAGCCCAATAGCGCACATCAAGGCGGGGATGCTCGCGCTCGTTGGTGACTCTCCCTACTACGATGGCATCTTCTTCAGCGCGAAGACGATGAACCAGCATTCGGGTGAAGGGAGTAGAGATGGCCAACGACTGTCCATGATCATCCAGGAATCCATCTTGCGTACGCGCGTACTTTAATATGATATAAGGACGATGCTGGCTATGGAAGGTGAAGAACCGGCGGTTGAGCCATTGGCATTCACGTTCTAAAACACCTACCCTGACTTCTATACCCGCATCGCGAAGCTTCTGGATGCCACGTCCCTGCACCTTTGCAAACGGATCCACACAACCCACCACAACCCGACGAACACCTTTCTGGATGATTAAATCGGCACAGGGGGGAGTCTTCCCGTAATGAGAACAGGGTTCCAGACTGACATAGACAGTAGCCACAGGCAACAGTTTTTCGTCGGGCTGACTCACGGAGGCAAAAGCATTCACCTCAGCATGCCCTTCACCACAGCGCACGTGATAGCCCTCGCCAATGATTCTTCCTTCAGCCACAATGACGGCCCCCACCATCGGGTTAGGTCGCGACTCCTGCCTACCGCAGGCTGCCAGTTGCAAACAGCGATGCATGTACAATTCATCTTTTTCTTCCATACTGCAAAGGTACGATTAAATGAGCGAAAAACCAAATTTATTTGGATTTTTCCGAATGTGAGTACCTTATTCAAAGGTACGATTAAGGAATGTGCAAAAAATAAGTTGGTACAATGTAGGAGGTCACGTGTCCTCACGTGACACCAGTGCCGGGTGCGACGTGAGGACACGTCGCCTCCTACTCAGCCAAGAACAAAACGTACCAACTTATTTTTTGCACATTCCATGAGCACCAAAGCTTTTTTGTAAATGACGTGTTTAGCCACCGTAAATAACTTGTTTAGCACTGAGGGGGCAGTGATATATCCTTTCGTTCTTACGACTCAATTTTCAAGTTCATTTGCGAACAAAGCGACAGAAATAAAGGATAATTGGCAAAAAGTTTGGTCTTTCCACAGAAAATGATTACTTTTGCAATCAAAACAACAACTACTCAGGCAAATGGAAACAAACAACGGAAGCAAAGGCTACCTTATCGGAATCGTACTGGTAGCCGTATTGGGCGGACTGCTTTTTGGCTACGACACCGCCGTCATCTCTGGAGCCGAAAAAGGACTCCAGGCGTTTTTCATCGGAGCCGACGACTTTCAGTACACCGACGGCATGCATGGATTCACGTGTGCGAGTGCGCTGATTGGCTGCATCATCGGTTCAGCCATCAGTGGCGTTCTTGCCTCCCGGCTGGGACGTAAGCGCTCATTAGTGCTGGCAGGCCTGCTCTTCTTCGTATCAGCATTGGGCAGCATGTCGCCCGAATTTCTATTCTTCGAGAAAGGGCATCCCACCTACCATCTGCTCATCGCCTTCAACATCTATCGAGTCATCGGTGGTATCGGCGTAGGATTGGCATCAGCCATCTGCCCCATGTATATCGGCGAAGTTGCCCCGTCTAACATCCGAGGCATGCTGGTGTCTTGGAACCAGTTCGCCATTATCTTTGGCCAGCTGGTGGTCTACTTCGTCAACTTCCTGATTCTTGGCGAACATACCAACCCCATCATAGAGTCAATCGGACAAGGCATGAATACGGTGGTTGCCGGTAGCGACCCTTGGACCATTCAGACTGGTTGGCGCTACATGTTTGGTTCTGAAGCCGTGCCGGCAGGCCTCTTCGCCTTCCTCATCTGCTTTGTGCCAGAAACACCACGCTATCTGGTCATGATTGGTCGCGACAACAAGGCTTTGGGCATCTTGTCGAAGATCAACGGGAAGACGAAAGCCACGCAGATTCTTCAGGACATCAAGGAAACCATCACCGTGCGCACAGAGCCGATGTTCACCTATGGCGTACTCGTCATCTTTGTCGGCATCATGCTCAGTGTGTTCCAGCAGGTTGTCGGCATCAATGCCGTGCTCTATTATGCCCCGCGCATCTTCCACGATATGGGTACAGAAAGCCCGATGGTTCAGACTGTGATTATGGGAGTCGTGAACATCCTCTTCACCCTCGTAGCCATCTTCACCGTCGAAAAGATTGGCCGCAAGCCGCTGCTCATCTGTGGCAGTATCGGTATGGCCATCGGTGCCTTCGGCGTAGCGCTGACCTTCGGCAACCCCTCGTTGAGCGTCATTTGCATGCTCTCCATCATGGTCTACGCAGCTTCGTTCATGTTCTCCTGGGGTCCCATCTGCTGGGTACTCATTGCCGAAATCTTCCCCAACACCATCCGCGGCAAGGCTGTGGCTATTGCCGTTGCCTTCCAGTGGATTTTCAACTGGGTGGTGTCGTCGTCGTTCGTACCCATGTTCAACATGCAGACATCCAGCGATCCCGACTTCGGTCATTGGTTCACCTACGGGCTTTATGGCGTACTCTGTGTGGTAGCAGCCATCTTCGTCTGGCGATTGGTTCCTGAAACCAAGGGCAAGACGCTCGAAGACATGAACAAGCTCTGGAAGAAATAACCCACAAAAAAGGTGTGTCCCATCGCCAACGAAGCAGATGGGGCACATCCTCTTATGATTCTTAATAGGGAGAACGAAGCTTACTGTGTAGCTATCAGACCTTCCAAAGTACCGACAACAGGCTTACGCGAAGCCTGCAGGATTTCGTTGCTGTCGAAGACAAAGGCAACAACGTGCATCATGTTTGCATTCCACGCCTCGTTGAGGGTGGTGGTGTACGTCACTTCCGAGTCGCCTTTGGTTGCCGAAAGATTGAAGGCATCGCCAAACACATCGTTGGTGAGCGAAGTACGGAACACATGATTGTGCACATATTCGCGATTGGTACTGCCGTCGCCCAGCATCTGAACATCCACGATGCCGTTTTCCGTAAGCCATACCTGAAGTTTTGCATTCACATCTTCGACCGTAGAGCCGATGACTTTCACGCTGAGCTGGCGCGTAGTCATGTCGTAGTCGCTCTCAACCTGAAGCGAAACGGGAGTAGACTTGCTGAGCGCTGCACTCACCTGTGCTGCATACTGCGAGGGATCGTAGACAGGAGCACCGCGATTGATCATCGCTCCAGGCTGCGCCTCAATCTTCCAATAGTCGTAATACTGATTGCCCGTCTCTGTGGCCAATGAGAGCAGACGTCCGTTGGGCATCTTTCCGAAAGGTCCACTGTGTATGCCCACAGCAATGAGCGTGTCGGCACCATAGTGCTCTTGCAGCTTTTCTATCTCTGCCGTAGCTGCCGGACAGTTGACGCAACGCTGACCTGTAAAGTCTTCGATGACAGTACAGCGCGCCACCTCAGGTGGTTTCACATAAACAAGACGATCCTGCTCGGCCACTTCATCACAAGAGGCGAGAACCGTCAGGGCGAAGGCCATCGTGGCCAATATATTTTTTGTTTTCATTTTTAGAGGTTAGAGGGTTAGAGGTGAGCATGTTAGAAAGCGTAGGTGTAATTAACGGTGACACCTTTGCTGGCTGGCACATAGCGGCAAACACCACCAGAGCAGTTGAATCCAGCACGTGTACGTCCGTAGCCTACCTGCAGACGATGGCTCGCCTTGTTGAAGGTGATGAATCCTTGATAGTAATGAATGTGCGACGAACCTACATTATACATATCTTGCACGGTTACCATCCAGTTAGGCAACAGCGACAATTCGAGCAGGCCAAAAGCCCAATCGCCCTCATCGTCGTCGGTAAAGAGATACTGTGCCTCGCCGCGGAGCGTCACCTTCTTGGAGAACTGATACTTACCGTCGGCTACGATGATGTCGGAGTGGATCATTCCGCCCTCACCCTCAACGACTGTCTTGTTGTAGAACTGATTCATGTACATCAAGTTCAGCTTGAACTGCTTGGAGAGCTTCTTGCTCAACTGGATGTTCAAGTCCTGATAGTAGGTCTGATCGCCCCATTTCCAGAACGATGAACCATAACCATTGGTGGCATGTGCATCATTGCCTGTGTAGATATTCTTATCGATGGCATGTACGTGAGAGAAATTCACCTTCACGTTGGTGCCGTATTTACCACCCAGCAGAGTCTTCTTCTTGAAGATATAGCCCACCTCTGCCTGATAAGCCCACTCGCCCAGGGGTTGCGTGGCGTAGGGATAAAGGGCAGCCAGAGCGTAGGTGTGGTCGAGCGTAAAGGCTGGCAAGTGGTTGATAAACGACGATGTACCATTCATGGACCTGCGACTTCTCGACGACATATTATCAGAACGCTTGGCCTGCAACAGCACACTCATGCCTCGCTTGGAATAGCTGGTGGAGAGCATTGCCACATAACCCTTGCGGTAGATATAGTTATTGTCGAACGATGGATCCTGTGTCTTTTGGGCATACTCAGCCAAGATGGAGACATTGCCTTTCTGCAAGCGCGTACGCACATCAAAGCTGTTGACATTCTGGGGCAGTACCTTGCGATGGGTGGGATCGGCCATGATGACATCATCTTCCGTGCCTTCGTGCTTGTTGACGAACGAACCTCCGACGGAGAAATAGGTGCCCGACTGTTGCATCTTCTGGCTCCACTGGTCGAAGTTCAGTTCTACATCAGCACCCGACACCAGAGCTTTGTTCCAATCCCAATAGCGCCGCTGCAGTCCGGTGAGCACCTTCACGTTGACGCCCTTCACCAGGTGGAGGTTCATTCTGGCACCAAGGAGCGAATTGTCGATACCCAGAGAGCGCTCTTCATAGTTTCGGAGAATGAATCCGGAACCAAACTGCTCGTAGAAAGTACCCAGGGTGATGTCGGCTTTCTCATCGCCTCCCTTAATATAAAAATGTGGAACACCCCACCCCTTGAAATCGTTCTCGAATCCGGGTAAAGGATATTCCATGAACTCTGCACGTACGCCAGCCTCAACGTGCTTGCTGCGTAGGCGTACCTCGGCATACGTATTGGTAAGTCCCCAATCGTCGTACTTACCCGTTCCGATAGCCTCGTCTTCCTGTGGTATCAGGATATCGCTCTGGATGCTACCGGTCACGGTGACCTTGTTCGCATCGTCGGTCTGCGCCATCGTCGGAAGCGAGAGCAACAGACCAACTGCGAATATCAATGTTTTTTTATTCATGGTTGCTTATCATTCGTGAGTGTGTGAATGGCAGGAGCTCAGATTATTTCACCAATTCCCTGACTTTCTCTATCAGCTCTTCCTCGGCTCCATCGGCATAGCCATTGTGGCGATAAACGATGTTGCCCTTGCCATCGATGACCATTGTATAGGGAATGGTGACAATACCAAGTGCATTCTTGAAATCGCTGTTGGGGTCGAGCAGCACATCATACTCCCATCCGTGGTTGTCTACAAGGGGCTTCACCTTGTTGATGTTGTGTGCCTGGTCAATACTGATGGCGATGAGCTTCACGCCTGTCTCTTCTATCCATTCATCGTACACCTCGCTGATAGCGTCAAGTTCGCGATTGCAGGGCTTGCACCAAGTAGCAAAAAAGTCCACGATAACGGGCTTGCCGCCATTCAGGTTAGCCAGCGTATCGGTGCGTACTTCCTTACCGTCCATGCTCTTCAGGGTAAAAGCAGGCAACTGAGCCTTTGCAGTCTGGCAAAGACCGAAAAATGCAATCATCAATGTTAAAGCGTAATTCTTCATGATTTAATGTGATTTGATTAATAATAAAATTGCGTGCAAATATAATGATGTTTTTTCAGTTTGACAAGCAGACGCGTCAAAAAACTTGAATATTTTGTCAATAATTAACGAAACCGCATGACTTACCTCACTGAAAATTTGGTGTTTCGCCAAAGAATACGTATTTTTGCAACAACAAAACCACTTGGCAATATGACACAACCTGAAGAAAAGACACCCATGGCAGCAAAGCTTCCAGCGATGCCCATTCATCCGCTTGAGATGGATTCAGATAAACCCTCCACGTTTCTGAATCCGTTCACCCATCAGCCTCATCCTCTTTGCATGGAGGCCGCAAGGCTGGTACAACAACACATCATCGACTATCCTGACATCCGACAGGTGGCCGACGAAGGAAAGATGTTTGGCGTGCTGGTTGTGGAGTATGCTTCCGACGACAAGGACCAGCCGAGAGTGGGCTTTCTTGCCGCTTATTCTGGTTTGCTGGGCGGCAGAAACGACTGGTCTTGGTTTGTGCCGCCTGTCTTTGATGCACAGCAACCTGATGGCTACTTCAAAACACATGAACGGGAAATCAGCGACATCAATCATGAGATAGAGCGTTTAGAGCAATCCGACGACTACGCTCGCCTGAAATCAGCTCACGAGGAAGCTGTGAAAAAAGCGCAAGAGGCAGTCTTGTCTTATAAGAATAAGGTGGAAAAGGCAAAGGCCCTGCGCGACATGCTGCGGCTGCAACGGAATATGTCGCCCGAAGACAATGCCCGTTTGGTGAAAGAGAGCCAGTTCATGAAAGCAGAGCTCCACCGCATCAAAAAGCGCTGCGAGGCTCTCATCAAGGAGAAGGAACAGCCTCTGCACGAGATGGAGCAGCACATCGAGCAACTGAAAAATCAGCGCCACAGCCTATCCGACGAGCTGCAACACTGGCTCTTTTCGCAATACATCATGCTCAACGAGCAAGGCGAAAGGAAGAACTTGCTCGAGATATTCAACGCCCTCCCCCCTGCTGGCAGTGGCGATTGCTGTGCTCCGAAGCTCTTGCAATATGCCTTTGCCAACGGTCTGAAGCCTCTCTGCCTGGCGGAGTTCTGGTGGGGGAAGCCACCGAAGACGGAGATACGCCACCACTTGCACTTCTATCCGCCCTGTAGAGGGAAGTGCCTACCCATATTAGGATGGATGTTGCCCAACTCAGAAGATATCACGCCCCCCTCTCTTGGAGAAGGGATAGGGGTGAGGCTTCTCTATGAAGACGACCACCTTGCCGTGCTGGTGAAACCAGCCGGCATGCTCAGCGTGCCAGGCAAAATAGACTGTCCGTCTGTGGAAGAGTTCATGCGCCAACGCTGGAACGACTACGTGAATCCGATGATTGTTCACCGATTAGACATGGAGACATCGGGCCTGATGGTGGTGGCTCGCACCAAGTGGACCCACCAACAGCTGCAAGAGCAGTTCGCCCGCCATGAGGTGAAGAAACGCTATGAAGCTCTTCTTGAAGGTCCTTGGCCTGCCGACCGCCCATTGGAGGGCGAGATTTCCCTGCCTCTTCGCCCCGATTTAAACGATCGCCCGCGCCAGTTGGTAGATCCTGTCTATGGTAAGGAAGCAAAGACAAGATACAGGGTTGCCCCCCACTCCCTTTTCCCCTCACTTTCCCTCTTCCCCCTTACCGGTCGCACTCACCAACTGCGCGTCCATTGTGCTCATCCCGATGGGCTTGGTCTTCCCATCCTCGGCGATGCCCTCTATGGCAAGCCTGCCGACCGACTTTATCTCCATGCAGCCGAGATTACCTTCCGTCACCCCAAGACAGGCGAAATACTAACCTTCACGGATGAACCAGACTGGGCAGACTATAAAAGATAAAATCAAAGAATTCATTCGTTTTGTCTTTTATGAAAGATAAAAATGTATCAACCCATAATGGTATCGAGCATCTTTATCTGAGGAAATATCAACAGAAAAGAAGGAAAATCCTTGGTGGTTGTCATGTTTTTTTGTTACCTTTGCACACAAAGAAGAACAAAAAGATGACCAGAGAACATCTTATAGACAAACACCAGAACCTTTTCTGGTATACGCCAGCAGAAAAAAGACACCAGATAAGTGACGACTTACTGGTGGAAACAGTGCTCAACGAGGGAACGCTCGACGACTACCGTGAGTTGATGCAAACCCTTGATGCTCATCGTGTGGCAGAAGTATTCTTCTCTGCAAAAGGTCGAAAGAAAGCCAATTACTACCCCGAGATTTATCACACGTTGACTCGTGTTGCCCTTAATGGATTGTAACACATGAAACTATACAGCATCACACACTCAAACCTCAGAATGCTCATGGCGGCCGTTGCCGTCATGATGGCTATCGGTGTGTGGGGGCAAGACGTCAAAATCAGCCATCTGGACAAGCTGAAGCTGATGACCAGCGAGGAACTGATACAAAAAGGCGAGCGTTACCAATGTTATTGAAGACTTAGTACAAATTGATGGCGATATGAAAATAGCTTTCTCTGAGGCATCAGCCACCAACCATATTTCCATTAAGGAATAAAAGGATATCAGGGGAAACTTAAGAGAAGAGGCTGTGTCATAATATTGGTTTCATTTCGTACATCAGTCGTGTACGAATGGTACATTGGTCATGTACGTTTAGTACACAGGGCATGTACTAAGGAATGTGCAAAAAATAAGTTGGTACAATGTAGGAGGTCACGTGTCCTCACGTGACACCAGTGCCGGGTGCAACGTGAGGACACGTCGCCTCCTACTCAGCCAAGAACAAAACGTACCAACTTATTTTTTTACGACTACTAAATTGAAACGATATGTAGACACAGTCTCTTTTTGATGTATATGCACTGGAAAAAAACCATGCGATGAAAGAAATATCGGGTGACGGGTGAATTTTTCTGTTATTTTCTTTGAAGAATCACTAAAAAGTGGTATCTTTGCACACAAATTAGGAGACTGCATACCTAAAAGAGGGTATCGGTCGCCCCAATATGATATGTCTAACAATTAAATAATTTAAATCTATCATTAAAAAGTTATGTGGTTATTCAATTCATCTATCGGAAAGAAAGTGGTGATGGCCGTTACGGGCATCGCGCTGATCTTGTTCCTGACGTTCCACTGCTGCATGAACGTCGTGGCACTCTTCTCTGGAGAGGCTTACAACATGATTTGTGAACTGCTGGGAGCCAACTGGTATGCCGTCGTGGCAACGATGGGTCTGGCTGCGCTTGCTGCTTTTCACATTGTCTATGCTTTCATCCTGACGGCTCAGAACCGCCGCGCCCGTGGCAACAATCGCTACGAGGTGCCCACGGCGGTGAATGCCGGCAAGGTGGAATGGGCTTCTAAGAACATGCTCGTGCTGGGTATCATCATCCTGCTCGGTCTGTTGCTGCACCTGTTCAACTTCTGGTACAACATGATGTTTGCCGAACTCACCGGCATGGCTACTCCGCTGAATCCTGCCGACGGCTTTGGCTACATCAAGCTGACGTTCTCCAACTGGTTGTATGTCGTGCTGTACATCATCTGGATTGTGGCCATCTGGTTCCACCTCTCTCATGGTTTCTGGAGTG
>ERZ842401.467-NODE-467-length-59041-cov-8.666124_pt1 | contig 59041 bp, 57 predicted proteins | sample MGYA00521270_ERZ842401 | MGnify/ENA primary metagenome ERZ842401 (study PRJEB31892, sample SAMEA3878208) | bioreactor metagenome | biome: Moose rumen | place: Sweden | collected 2011-10 | study: EMG produced TPA metagenomics assembly of the PRJEB12797 data set...
GCTCGTTTAGTTGGAGCGTGCGAAAACCTTAGGCGGCGGACGGGCGAAAATGCACTTTTCTTTGCTACTTTCTTTTTTGCATTGGAAAAAGAAAGTAGATTCTAAAATATAAAAAATTTGAAAGGAGTTTAAATAATTGAACTCGATACGAAAATGGGATTTAACAATGCTGATATTTGGGCTGATAGTTTACGGCGTAATTCAAGCAATGATAACAGAAAAAATAATCGGCTCGTTTTGGCAGCTGAATATAATTTTAATCTGCGTCAACGTAATAATGGCGGTAAGTTTAAATTTAATAAACGGCTACACTGGACAATTTTCAATAGGACACGCGGGCTTTATGGCGGTTGGCGCGTATGTTGGAGTTGTTGCAACTACGAATTTTCATTTGCCATTTATAGTGGCGTTGATTTTAGGTGCAATTTGCGCGGGATTTTTGGGATTTTGCATAGGAATACCAACGCTTAGACTGCGCGGCGATTATTTGGCGATTGCAACTTTGGGGCTCGGCGAAATTATCAGAATTGTAATTATGAATATCGAATACGTAGGCGGCGCGGCAGGTTTTAAAGGTATTCCGCACTTGACAAATTTTACGTGGGTATTTTTTGCAATGTTGTTTACGCTGTTTTTCATAAAAAATTTTGTGAACAGTTCGCACGGTCGCGCCTGTATTGCAATTAGAGAAAATGAAATTGCGGCGGAGGCAATGGGCGTCAATACGACAAAATATAAAGTTATGGCGTTTACGATTGGCGCGGCGTTCGCAGGAATTGCAGGCGGTTTATTCGCCCACCAATTTTATTTAATCAGTCCAAACTCTTTTACGTTTTTGGCGTCGTTCAACTATTTAATAATGGTAGTTTTGGGCGGAATGGGATCAATTACCGGATCAATCGCGGGCGCGTTTGTCGTAACATTTTTATCGGCGGCGTTGGCGTCTTTCCCTGAAGCAAGAATGATAATCTACGCACTTGCATTAATTTTACTGATGTTTTATCGTCCGCAAGGTTTATTTGGTTACATGGAAGTTACAAACTTTGCGCCAATAAAAAAGATTTTGGATAAAATTTCCGGAACTAAGGAGAAATAATTATGGCTGAAAATAAAAAACCGCTTTTAAAGGCTGAAGACGTTTCAGAAGTTTTCGGCGGCTTGAAGGCGGTTGCAGATTTTAATTTTTACATAAACAAAGGCGAATTAATCGGCTTAATTGGACCAAACGGAGCTGGCAAAACTACAATTTTTAATTTAATTACCGGCGTTTATGTTCCAACAACCGGAAATATTTTATTGGACGGTGAATCAATCGTTGGACAAAAACCCTACCAAATTACACAGCGCGGAATTGCTCGAACGTTCCAAAATATTCGCCTGTTCAGTGAATTGAGCGTGCTTGACAATGTAAAAATCGCCTACCATTGCCACGTTAAATACAATTTGCTTGAAACAGTTTTAAGAATGGGCAGATATTTTGGCGAAGAGGACGAAATTACTCAAGAAAGTTTGAAACTGCTGAAAATTTTTAAGTTAGATGAACACGCTTACGAAGTAGCGAAAAATTTACCATACGGCGCACAAAGACGCCTTGAAATTGCCCGCGCACTTGCCGCAAAACCTAAATTACTTTTGCTTGATGAACCCGCCGCCGGTATGAATCCTCAAGAAACCCATGAACTTATGGAAATGATTCAATGGATTAGAAAACAATTCGGCTTAACCGTTTTGCTTATTGAACACGATATGAGCTTGGTTATGGGAATTTGCGAAAGAATTTACGTTTTGGAATATGGAATGATAATCGCCGAAGGTACGCCCGTTGAAATTCAAAACAATCCTGAAGTTATACGCGCTTATCTCGGTACGGAAGCCATGAACTAGGAGGGAATTTTTATGGCGGTAGGCGTTTTGTTTTTCGGAATTGATGAGCTTTATAAAACTTTGAAACCGCAGTATACAAAATTAGTTGCAAGCGGCGATTTTGAAATTTCCGCTTACGCCAAAATTGAAGATAATAAAATTACGTGGTTTGACGCCAACGGTAAAGAAAGCGGAATTAAAAATGTTGTGCTAAATTTTGCGATTGTGTCCTCTGAAAAAAATTTTTATCGCCAAATAAAAATGCTTGAAAAGATGGGCGTTCCACGTAAAAAAATTATTGACGGCAGAGTTTTTCAAATTCAAAATTTGGATATTCACGGCTTTTTAAATTCCGGCGTGGTGTATGCTCCAATGAAAGGAAGTTTTCTTAAAGACATCAGTCATTGCATTTACCCGCGAGTTTATCAATCTGACAATCAGAAATTTGAAATTAAATTGGGATTGAAAAGTTATATATCTGCCGCAGATTTTGAAGGCGTTGGAGTTGTAGAAATTGGCAATTTTTCTGCGATTGGCTGGAAAACTTTATTTGAATTGCGAATGAACAATTACCACAACTACAAAAATGTTTCGTCATTTCCTGCTGAAGTTTGGGATGATGAACTTCCGGAAAATTTTTCAAATCCATTAGGCGATTGTAAAATTAAAATAGGTAACGATGTTTGGATTGGACGCGGTGCAATTTTAAAATCCAATAATCCTGCGCGACCTTTGATAATTGGCGACGGCGCGGTTATTGCGGCTGATAGTGTGGTTGTAAAAAATGTTCCGCCTTATGCAATAGTTGGCGGCAACCCTGCGCGATTTTTGAAATATCGATTCAGCGAAGATATTATTGAATCGCTGTTGCGGATTAAATGGTGGAATTGGGACTTAAATAAAATTTACGAAAACTTTAAATATTTTAATCGCGTTGAAGAATTTATAGCGATGCACGATATTAGAAATTAGGTTTTAGCGAAAAGTTTTTTGGAATATTGGGAGAGTTTGACATTGGAGACAAAAAATTTAACGGTTGTAGAAATTGCCGAAAAAATAATTGCGGGCGAACGCTTACAAAGTACTGACAATTTAAAATTTTTACTTGAAACGCCGCTTGAAGAATTACAACAAGGCGCGGGAATGATTCAAAAAAAATTTTGCGGCAACCACATAGATTTATGCACAATCATTAACGGCAAGAGCGGACGTTGCGGCGAAGACTGCAAATATTGCGCTCAATCTGCCAAACATCATACAGGAATTGACGAATATAAATTTTTATCGACGCAGGAAATTTTAACCGTTGCCAAACTCAATGAAAAAGCTGGCGTCAATCGTTTTTCAATCGTTACAAGTGGCAGGGCTTTAACAGGTGAAGATTTTGAAAAGGCGATTGAAACTTATAAAATTCTGCGCGAAAATCTGAAAATTGATTTATGCGCGTCGCACGGAATTTTGAACGCCGAACAATTTAAAAAACTTCGTGCAACGGGCGTTACAAGTTACCATCACAATATTGAAACTTCGCGCAGATTTTTCCCGCAAATTTGTACAAGTCACACCTACGACGACAGAATTAACACGATAAAACTTGCACAGGCTGAAGGTTTTTGCGTTTGTTCTGGCGGAATTATTGGAATGGGCGAAACGTGGCAAGATAGAATTGATATGGCGTTTGAACTTTTTAATTTGGGAATTGAATCAATACCAATTAACGCGCTTATGGCGGTTAAAGGTACGCCGCTGGAAAATCGCCCGCCACTTTCAGCAGATGAAATTTTGCGTACCATTGCAATTTTCAGGTTTATAAATCCAACTGCGAATATTCGCCTTGCCGCCGGTAGAAAACTTTTGCCCGACTTTGGCGCGTCTGCACTTTTACACGGCGCGTCAGCTTCAATTACAGGCAATATGTTGACAACTTCCGGCACGACTATTAAAGGCGATATGGAACTTTTGCAAAAGTTGGGCTTGGATAACGGAATTTAAAGGAAACAGGAGACAGGTGACAGGATACAGTTAATTTAAATCTGTATCCTGTTTCCTAAAGTCTGTTTCCTAAAAAATCTACCGAAGGGAGATTTTTTTATGGCAATGCTTGAGATTAACGATATAAACGTTTACTACGGCGCGATTCACGCCATTAAAGGAATTAGTTTGAACGTCAACGAAGGCGAAATTGTAACACTGATTGGAGCGAACGGCGCGGGAAAATCTACCACGCTGCGAACTATTTCAGGACTTTTAAAACCGAAAAGCGGCACGATAAAATTTCTTGACAAAGATATAGCGGGAATGGCGGCTCATAAAATCGTTAATGAAGGAATTTCACAAGTACCCGAAGGAAGAAAAATTTTTGCCGAAATGACGGTTATGGAAAATTTGGAATTGGGCGCGTTCATTCGCAACGATAAAGACGAAATTGCAAAAGATTTTAAAATGGTTTTCGGCAGATTCCCGCGCCTTGAAGAAAGAAAATTACAAATGGCAGGAACATTAAGCGGCGGTGAACAACAAATGCTTGCAATGGGCAGGGCTTTAATGAGCCGCCCAAAACTTTTATTGCTTGATGAACCGTCAATGGGACTTGCGCCGCTCCTAATCAAAGAAATTTTTAATATCATCGTTGACATAAATAAAACCGGTACAACAGTTTTACTTGTCGAACAAAATGCAAATATGGCGTTGTCAATCGCTAACCGCGCCTACGTTTTGGAAACGGGCAGGATAACTATCAGCGGCGACGCCAAAGAACTTGCAGCCAGTGAAGATATTAGAAAAGCGTATCTTGGAGGTTAAAATATGAGTACATTCGGTGAAGAAATTCGGCGACTTCGTAAAAAGAAAAAAATTACTCAATCCGAATTGGCGGCGGCTATTGAAACAGATTTTACTTACATTAGCAAAATTGAAAATGATAGAGTAATTCATTCACCTTCTGAAGCGGTTATAAAAAAAATGGCGGAAGTTTTAGATACTGATGAAGAAGAATTGTTGCTTCTTGCCAAAAAAGTTCCGCAAAATTTGAAAAATACAATCGTTGAAGACGATTTGGCTGTTAATTTTTTGCGTGTAATTCCAAAGTTCAATCAAATTCAACGTCAAAAAGTGCAAGAAATCATTAAAGATGCGGAGAAAAATAATTGAATAAAAACGAGATTGAGCAACTTACATTAAAAATTCTTTATGCTGAAAAAGTCATAAGTCCTCCTGTTGACGCTGAACGAATCGCCGAAATTTCCTACGATTTAGAAATTGACGTGCTAAAATTAAAAAATACTGATGATCTTGCAAGCATAGATTTTAATCACAAAAAAATTATCCTCAATGAAATTCACGAAGATAAATTTAACAAAAATCTGGGCTTGCGAAATTTCACAATAGCGCACGAAATGGGACATTGGTTTTTACATAAAAATTTGCCACAAGAAAATTTATTTGACGAAGATACATTGGGTGTAAAAGATTACAAAATTGAACGTCAAGCAGATTATTTCGCCACCTGTCTTTTGATGCCGGAAAAATTTGTTCGTGCAGAGTTTAAAAAATTGACAAATAATAAACTTTTGAAAATCCGTTTTTTCTTAAAATCAGCGGTAGAAATTATGGCTAAAAAATTTTGCGTTTCAAAGCAGGCAATGGAAATTAGATTGTCAAACGAGCTGAAACTAATCTACATTGACAAGAATAGAAATTTTTACCTTAGTGAAAAAGAATTTCTTGAAGAATCAGGACAACAAAAATTGTTCTGATTCTTTTTTTTGCGCTTAAACTTGATTATTTTTTCAACCAAGACTTGACTTTCAATTCAAGCCGATTTATACTTACTTTCCAATGAAGGGAGGTGGAAAAAATGTCAGATAAAAAAAATTTAAGAAAGCTATTAAATTTAAATTTTATGGAAGTACTCAACTCAACTGAATCTGTAGGCAAATATGATTTACCATACATTGCGGCTAATATTTTAGCTTATCCTGATTATATTGCAATGTACAGCGATTTGAAAGAGTACAATCTGACAGATAGAACTTGCGTTGCTTTTTACAAATATGATTCAATTTTCGACGGAATTCATGGACTATTCAACGCAATTTATTATGGTGTAACCGAGTTGAAAAATTTTTATCTTGAACGTTTCAAAAATGTCAAGTATTTTATTGCGCCAGATTATTCACTTTGCGGCGATATTAATCATATTGAAAATTTGTACAGAATTTTTCGTGCGCGTATCGTTTCAATTTGGCTTACTCTGGAACTGAAAGTAACAGTTATTCCGAATATCACATATTCCGACACCAAAATTTTTTCTAATATGTTGGATGGCATGGAAGATTGTAAAGTTGTGGCGTTCAGCACAAAAGGTATTATGCACGATAAACAAGCTCTTGATTTATTAAAACAAGCCTTAAAATATACGGTAGACAACCTTAAAAACTTGAAGACAATAATCATCTACACAACGTCCATTAAAGATGAGTACACATACGAACTTTTCAAGTATGCTGCTGACGCTGGAATAAAATTAATTATTCCTGATAACAGATTGAGAAATTTGCATTTAACAAAGAAAGGCGGAAAATAATTTGGGCAGATACAGAGACAGTGGAACTAAAAAATCAACCGGCGCGTATCAAGAGGCACTGAAAGAAACTTTAAACAAATTGCCACCAAATGATTCGCAGTTAAAACATATTTTTAGAAATGCTGAGGGACATTTGCCGGACACTCCAGAAAATCGTGAACTTGTGACAAACGCCGCCAATAATCCTGATAATTATATGGGCGTTGATAAATATGGCAATACGTGGTATTCTCAAATGCAATCTGATGGATCTCAAATTTGGGTACAGACGCGCAATGGCAGAATACAAAATGCTGGTAAAAATTTAACTCCTCATTCTTGGGATTCGGAAACGGGATTTTCTCGTAACCCTGCAAAGACAGATAAAAATAAAGATGGTTGGAGGAAATAAAAATGCAGAGAAAATATTTGAACATAGCAATGTACAGAGCTATGGATTGTTTATATGATGAACAGGAATTGCCGTCAGAAGAAATTTTACAATTTGTCAGCGACTCTAATCCTTACATGTATGTTGACCGCACGACAGTTGACCCGGCAATTCAAGCGGAGTTTGATTCTTCAATGGACAGGCAAAATATTGGAGCTGAAGTTGACGAAGAAACCGCCTATAACGCCGTCAAAAATTTTCTTGCCGAACAAAATTTACAATTTGCCGAAATGTTTTCTGATATTAGCCTTGACGAATGGAAAAAACTTTGTGATTTAATTGCTGAAGAAGAATCTTAAAAAATTTTTCGTGACAATATCGCAAGAAAAAGTTAAAATCTTCCTAACAAAAATTTCGGGAAGATTTTTTAAATTGGAGTGATAAAAATGTTTGTAGCGGAAAGAATGACGCGGCACCCTGTAACAATGACTTCAAATTCTACGATTGGCGAAGTTGACAGAATGATGAAGAAATACAAATTTCACAGAATGATTATCGTTGACGACGGCAAACTTGTAGGCTATTTAAGCGATCGTGACGTTATGCGCGTTGCACCTTCGCCCGCAACTTCACTTTCAAAATTTGAAATTCGTGAACTGCTTGACAAATTGAGCGTAAAGGATATTATGCAAAGAAAAGTTGTAACCGTCAACGAAGATGCAACGATTGAAGAAGCCGCGCTGATAATGTATCAAAACAAAGTCGGCGGCTTGCCGGTAATTTCGCAAGTTGGTAAAGTTGTTGGAATTATCACGGCAACGGATATTTTGAAAACTTTTCTTGAGGTTATGGGCTTGCCGAGCGGCGGCAAAATCAGAATGACGCTGGAAGTTGAAAATAAAATTGGCGTAATGGCAGATATTACAAAAACTATTGCGGACAGCGGAATTAATATTGACAGCTTGATAGTTTGTCAAACTGACGAAAACAAAACAAAACTTGTTGTGCGCCTTGACGAGTGCGAAGATAAATTTGAAGAAATTAAATCGAAGTTGGAAGAACGCGGCTACAAAGTTATTCACGTTGTAAATTTTTAGCAAATCCCTAAAACCTAATACCTAACAGCTAAAACCTAAAATTGGAGGCGTTATATGTTTAAAGCGGTAATTTTCGACATTGACGGCACACTTTACAGCTACGCGGCAAATGATAAAATCGCTGTGGAAAGTCTTTGCGAATACGCGGCAAATATTTTGCACGTCGAAGAGTCAGAATTTCGCACGACGTACAATGAAGCGCGGCGAATCGTCAAAGAAGAACGTTTAAAAGACGGCGGCGCACGTCACAGCAAAGTTTTATTTTTTCAAACGACGCTTGAACTTTTGGGCAAAAGTGCTTTTCATTACGTGCTTGAAATGTACGATGTTTACTGGAATAATTTTTTGGAGAATATGAAACCGTTCGACGGCGCATTTGAATTTATTGAAAAGTTAAAAAGTCTGAACGTCAAAATTTCACTCTGCACGGATATGACGACGCACATTCAATATCGAAAAATAAAAAAACTCGGCTTAGACAAATTTATAGATTTTATGGTTACCAGCGAAGAAACCGGACTTGAAAAACCTGCGCGAGAAATGTTTGAACTTGCATTGAAAAAATTGAATGTCAACGCGGAAGATACAGCATTTTTCGGCGACAGTTTGGAACGTGACATTGAAGGCGCGGCAAGAGTTGGGATAACGCCTTTTTGGTACAACGACAAAGGAATTTTTCAAAATATAAATATTCCCTGCGTGGAAGTTCATTCTTACCGAGAAATTTTAAACTCAAGATATTTTTTCTGATTCTTTGATTGAAATTTTACACTGAAAAATTTTGAACTCAAAAATTTTTCAAAAAAATCTGGAGGTGATTTTCATGCGTGTAATTGTTGGAATAACAGGCGCGAGCGGTATTGTACTGGCAGTGGAGCTTTTACAACGTCTAAAAAATATTGACACGGTTGAAACACATTTAATAATCACGGACGGCGGCGCGTTGACAATTCGTGACGAAACAAATTTTGATGTGTATTCAATCAACAAACTTGCCGATTATGTTTACAACGTCCACGAAATGGACGCGGCAATAGCCAGCGGCACTTTTCTTACAGATGGAATGGTTATTGTTCCCTGCACGATGAAAACCGTTGCCGGAATAGTTACCGGCTACAGCGATAATTTACTTTTACGCGCTGCCGACGTTTGCATTAAAGAACATCGCACGCTTATAATTGTACCGCGTGAAATGCCGTTCAGCAGAATTCATTTGCGTAATATGAAAGAGCTTGCAGATTTGGGCGTTATCGTAATGCCGCCGGTTATGACGTTTTACAATACTGATATGACGCTGCAAAGTCACATTAACCACGTTATAAATAAAATTTTGATTCAGTTACATTTGCCAACAGAAATTATCGAATGGAGCGGCGGAAAAAAATAATTTTCATTGACGCTTAACCTTAAAAATTTTTGCAACTTGATTTTTGTTAATATTTCTTGTATTCTTTAAGCGTCTTAAATTATCTTCAAACTAACAAAGATTTGAATTTCCCTGAAGGCAATGTCAATAAAAATTTTAAATCTGAAAAATAATTTTCTCTAGCACTTCAAATTTTTTATAATAAGCGTTATAATAATAAAAAACGTTTTGAGGAGGGCGAATTTATGCCAAGTATAAAACAAGATTCTTTTGGTAAACTTTCGGACGGGCGCGAAGCTCAAATTTACACGCTCCGCAATGTTGATGGCAACGAACTCAAAGTTACAAATTATGGCGCGAGAATCGTTTCAATGCGTTTTCGCAACAAAGATTTTGAAAATAAATTTGTACTCAAAGGTTATCCTGAAATTAGCGGCTACGAAAACGACAACGCGGCGGGCGTCGTTTTCATTGACGGCGCAACCGAATTTAATAATATTTTTTGGGATGTCGAAAAAATTATTGAGGGCTTAAAATTCACTGCCGAAGCTGATGGAAAATCTATCGAAATTATTTACAGCCTTTCCAATGACGACGAAATTAGCATTAAATATAACGCAAAAGGTATTGAAGATATTTCCACGCAATTAATTTTCAACGCGGACGCTTTGCCAAATTCAAGTATCAGCGTTTACAACGAAGAAAAAACTAAAGGTCAAATTGAAGGCAAAAATTCTTACAGCATCATAGACACGCCCGCAGTTGTTGAAATGGAAGTTGGAATGTTTGGCTACGATCCGGGCTGCCCGATTGATTGGATTGACGCCGGTTTGAAAAATGCTGCCGATATTGTTTCCGAAGACGCGGCTATTTCAATGAATATTTTTGCCACGCAAAATAATTTAATCGTCGAAGAAGTTGAAGGCGGCTTTGCTATTATGACAAGCGGCACAAATTCTGAAGACGGCGTTATTAAATCCCAAACAGTTTACTTTTTGAAAAATAGAGATTAATTTTTTTCTACAAAAAAAGCTCCTGCTGCAGCATTCAGCTACATTGGGAGTATTTTTTATAGATTTTTAAAAAATTTTTTTGATAAATTTTTAATTTTGCGTAAAGAAATTTTAAATTTTTGACGATAAGTTAATATAAGGATGTTGCCAATAAAAAAATTGCGTGTTAAAATAAATAAAAACGCGGTTTTGTTGGAATATTTTCTAGGGAGGGATTAAGATGATTCACAGTTCAAACATAAGCACACCGATTATGCCTGTGCAAAGTTCAATGTATGATAAGCCGATGTTGCCAAAAGAAAACGTCATTCAACATACGCAACTTTGGGGCGAATTTCAAACTACGATGATGCAAACTAATCGTGAGTCTATTCAAGATGGTGAATCTGCAGTCAGTGAAAGAATGTTTGCCGCAAGACAGCCTATGTCTGTTTCAAATTTCGGCACTGAAACGAAAATTGGAAATGGCGAATTGAGTAAAGTCAGTCACGAAACTTTGGAAACTTCAGTTGAGGCAATTTCAAACATTATGCAAAAAGATGATCAATTTGAAGGTTCAAAAACAGGCGATTATTCCGCGCTTGGTCCTACAGGCTTTCAAGGCTACAATGATCGTTCTTTCCAAAATCAACAAGCAATGGTTGCTAAGGCTTACGAATATTTTAACAATTTCGGTTGATGCTTAATTAGAAATTTTGCGTCGTCGCTCAAGATTTTCTTGGGCGGCTTTTTTAGTTTGAATAATTCAGCAACTATTCAAACTGTACCTAGACGGTGTTAAATGATTTTTTATGATAGTTATCAATTTCATTAAATATTTTTTTAATGTACTTTTCTTTTCCGGAGCATGCGCGGTTGCGTTAGCATGCGCGGTGTGGCGCGCTCTTTAGCGGCGTGCTCTTTAGCGAAAGGAGCAATGCTCCTACTCGTCGCATTGCAAGTACCAAAAGAAAGTGCTTTTTGTTCCGCAGATGATTCAATCCTTGAAGAGCAATACTCCTACTCGTCGCATTGCAACCTGCGGCGGCGGTCATCCGTGACCGTCGTTTTTTTTTCACTTATTCAACAAGTCCTAGTTTTTTATTAAGTTCAGCAACTTCCTCCGGCGTAAAATCTGTTCTCATAGACTTCCAGCGGTCGTGCAACCAAAACCATTCTTTGGGATAATTGCGAATGTGATTTTCAGTAAGCGTTGCCAAATGTTGAGTCATTTTATAAATATCTGCACGCTTATCTGAAGTTTTTTCGACAAACAAAGGCGGCTGAATTTCCAAAGTATGAGTGCCATCAGAATTTTTGTGCATAAACGCGGGAAAAATTGGAACGCCTTTAAAACGTGACATAGCCGCCGCGCCGGTAACATAATCTGTAGCACGATTGAAAAATTTTACAACAACGCCGTCTTTGCGTCCAACGTCCTGATCCATAATCAAGCCGATAAAATTTCCTTCGTCAAGCAGTTGGTACATTTCTCTAACACCGTTGCGATAAGTTATGTGCATACCAATCAGCGTGCGGTATTCATTCATAAATTTATCAGTACCGGCGGAACGTTGCTTTTTCGCCACGCCAACAAGCGGTATACCATTTTGAGCGAACGCGCCGCCCATCAGCTCCCAATTATCGCTGTGAGAAGTTGCAATAATCGCGCCGCGCCCGTTTCTTTCCGGCGAATTTATGTAATTCGTTAAATGCTCCAGCCCAATAATTTTAACGTGGTCTTTCATTGTATCTTTCAACACGGGGAACATTAAAACTTCAATAAAAATGGAGCCGAAATTAACCGCGCTGATTTTAGAAATTTTTTTTGCAGTTTCAATATCGACGCCCAAACATTTTTGAATATTCTCCTGCGCGAGAATTTTTCGCCTTTTTGGTATGAAAAACCATAGGAAATTTGCAAGCGCGTTTCCAACAGACAGCGCAAATTTAAATGGCAACAGACAAATTATTTTGCTCAAAAGTTTAAAAAATATGTAAGAAATTTTCGCCGCCTCCTAAAACAAATAAAGCCCGAGAAAATCCCGGACTTTGTTTAAAACTATTTATCGCTCAATTATATTTTTAACTCGTATACCGCCAATTAGTTTTGAACGCGGGCGGGACGGTGTTTTGAGAAACAATCGCGGCAGTAAACCGGACGTTCGTTTCTGGGCTCGAATGGAACTTCAGTTTCTTTTCCACAATCTGCACAAACAACGGTAAACATTTGGCGATGTTCGCCGCCATCACGGTTACGACGACGTTTGTCGCGGCAGTCGCGGCAACGGGTAGGTTCGTTTTCAAAGCCTTTTTCTGCGTAGAATTCTTGTTCGCCTGCGCTGAATGTGAATTCTTTGCCGCAGTCCTTGCATACGAGTGTTTTGTCTTCAAAAGCCATTAAAATAATCTCCTTACATACTAAAAAACTTCCGCGCTTAAGTTTTTTAACCTAAGCCTGCGTATTATATCATAATTAAGAAAAAAATCAAGCAATAACATAAATCAAAAATTTTTGAAACTTGACCGCCACAAAATAAACTGATAGACTAAAAAAAATTTGAAAGGGCGGTTGAGAATGCACAATTTTGAATATTACACACCGACAAGGATAATATTTGGGCGCGGCGCGGAAAAATGCGTTGGTGATATGGTAAAAAAATATGGCGGTACGCGCGTTTTAATTCATTATGGAATGGGCAGCGCGGTTAAATCTGGATTAATTGGAAGGATTAAACAACTTTTGGACGACGCAGGACTTTTTCACGTGGAATTGGGCGGCGTCGTACCTAATCCACACCTTGATAAAGTTCGTACCGGTTTTGCGCAGGGTACATTAAATCAAGTAGATTTTATTTTGGCAGTGGGCGGCGGCAGCGTCATAGATTCAGCGAAGGCGATAGCGTTTGCACTTGCCGAGCCGAAAGAAGATGTTTGGGAGCTTTTTGAACACAAGCGCACGCCTAAAGCGTCATTGCCGGTGGGCTCAATTTTAACTATTTCAGCGGCAGGCAGTGAAATGAGCCGCAATGTTGTTATTCTGAACGAAGAAACGAAGAAAAAGCGCAGTTTTGGCGATGCGTTGGCGCGTCCGAAATTTGCGATTATGAATCCTGAATTAACAATGACTTTGCCGGATTATCAAACGGCGGCGGGTTGCGTAGATATTATTATGCACACGCTGGAAAGATTTTTTACAAACGGCGGCAACATGCAGCTTACAGATTCAATCGCTGAAGGACTTTTGAAAACGGTTATACACAATGCAAATATTTTGAGACTTAGTCCGAAAAATTATAATGCACGTGCAGAAATAATGTGGGCGTCGAGTTTGGCGCACAACGGTTTGACAGGTTGCGGAAATGATGGCGGAGACTTTGCAACTCACAGTTTGGAATATGAAATTAACGGTATGTTTAACACGACGCACGGCGCGGGACTTTCGGCACTTTGGGGAAGTTGGGCGCGGTACGTTTATAAAAGTTGTCTGCCACGTTTCGTACAATTCGCCGTAAATGTTATGGGCGTTGATAAAACCGGCTTGAATGATGAAGAAATTGCACTGCGCGGAATTGAGGAATTGGAAAACTTTTTCAGAAAAATTGGAATGCCGACAAAACTTTCTGAACTTGGAATTAATCCAACAGATGAACAAATTCAAGAAATGGCTGAATCGTGCGAAAATGCAACCGGCGGCGGCGTAGGTTCAGCGCGGCGAATTTATTTTGATGATATGGTTAAAATTTACGAAATGGCAAGATGAAACTGCAACGAGAATTTTATTTGCGTTCCGGCGTTGAAGTTGCCAAAGATTTAATCGGCAAAAAATTAGTCCACAATTCGGCGGAAGGTTTGACGGCGGGAATTATCGTTGAAGTTGAGGCGTATCTTGGAAAAATCGACGCGGCGGCGCACGCTTACAAGGGCAAAACTAAGCGCACTGAAATAATTTTTGGCGAAGGCGGCTTTGCTTACATTTATTTGATTTACGGCAAAAATATTTGTATGAACGTTGTAGCAAACGTTAAAGAAAGTCCTGACGCTATTCTAATACGCGCTCTGCAACCTGTTGAAGGAATTGATTTAATGATTCAGCGGAGACAAAAAAATAACCTGCGCGAATTGTGCAACGGTCCCGGCAAATTAACGCAGGCAATGGGAATTACTAAAAAACATTATGGTGTTGATTTATGCGGCGAAGAATTATTTATTGAAACGGTAGAAAATTTTCAGCCGGAAATTATTGCCACGAAAAGAATAAATATCGACTACGCGGGAGACGCGGCAAATTTTTTGTGGCGATATGTTCAGAAAAATAATATTTTCGTTTCAAAATAGGCTTGCGTTTCGTCAAGCCTATTTTTTTATTTTGAAATAGTTAAATTTTGTGCATAGCGTCAAAAATATCTTGGTGTTGAGTTTTAATTTCGACGCCAATTTCTTCGCCTTGAGCCTTGAGCGCGGCTTGTAAGTCTACCAGACTGATTTTACTTTCATTCGCTTCTGCAAACAGAATCATATTGAAAAAGCCGTTCAAAATATTTTGGTTGATGCTCAAAATATTAACGTCGTTATCGGCAAGAATTTTCGTAACTGCTGCGATAATTCCGACGCGGTCTTTTCCAACAACCGTAATAATTAATTTCATAAAAAATCACCTCGCCGCGTAATATAACACAACCTTGACACGGCGGCAACTTTATTGCAAAATAAGACGAAAAAATTTTAAGGAGGAGATTACTTTGAAAAAAATATTTATATTGGCGGCGTTGATAGTGGCGGCGTTGACGTGTACAGCATTTGCCGCGCAAAGTTTTTATGGAACCAAAGTTATAATAATTGGCGGCGGAGAATTTAAAACTGCTGATTATTACAAAATTATTCAAAAAAATCTTGGTTCAAAAAGCGGCAACAAGTATGAATGCGGCAACGAAATTCAGAAACGCTATCAAGTTTTTATGATGGACAGGTACGACATTGGCGAAAATAAACCGCACAAGCAAGATTTTATAGATTTTGCAGCATGGAGCGGCTATAGAAATGTTTTATTTTTGATAGTGGATGAAAACATTGACACTCAAAATAACGCCAAACGCCGTCAGAAAAATCGCAGTACAATTCAGCTTGACGCCTATTTGGTAAATGGTTCGCGGATTGTAGATTTTACGACGACGAGTCAAGATTTTACATCAAAGACAAGTAATTTGAGGGCGCGGCGCGGAGCTTTTGAAAAATGCCTTAAAGATGCTGCAAAGTCAATGAATTTGTTATAAAAACTGAAACAAATAAACGAAATTGCCCGCTTAAAAATTGGCGGGTTTTTTTGTTTTATTTTATTTGACTGAAAAATTTTTCGTAATTTTAAATCTTTGGAAGTGTTAATTTTATTTCAATTTTATCTAATACGGCATTTCTTTTCGTTTTGAAAAAAGAAAAGAAACGCCTAGCAAAGAAAAGAAAAACTGCCGCCCATAACGACATCACGGCGGAGCAATGCTCCTATTCGTCGCATTGCAAGCGCGGCGCGGCGGTCGTCCGTGACCGCCGTTTTTTTTTCAAATCTCACAATGGATTAAATTTTAATTTCATTTAAAAAATTACAATAAAAAAAATCCCCAAGCCGTGCTTGAGGACTAAAATTATTTATTCGATTGAAAAATTATTCTTCAGTTTTGTAAAGAGTGTAGGTTAAGCCGAAGCCGACAGCCAACGCAACTAAGTTACAAGCAATGTACATTGGAAGTTGACCATTCATGTAAAGGAGCATACCGGGAATAACGGTAATACCCATACCAGTACCGGCAAGACCAAGAGCACTTGAAATAGCACCGCCGACCGCGCCGCCGCAGCAACCATAAATGAACGGTTTCATAAAGCGGAGGTTAATACCGAAAATCGCCGGTTCAGTAATTCCCAAGAATGCAGGAACTGCTGATGAAATGTAAAGCGCACGTTTTTTACCGTCAACAGTTTTAATAGCAACAGCCATAGCCGCGCCACCTTGTGCGATAGTTGCGCAAGTGATGATAGCATTGAAAGGATCGCTGCCTTGAGTTGACAAAAGATAAATTTCCAACGCGCTGAAGACGTGGTGAACACCGAAGATAACGATAACTTGTTGTAAACCGCCAATGATGAGACCACCAACAATCGGAATACCCAAGAAGTTTTGAACTGCGCCAAATACGACTTGTTCAAGACCGTGCATGATAGGACCAACAACGAGGAAACCGAGAGCCATTGAAATTGTCAATGTCAAGAAAGGAGTTACGATAAGGTCAATCATATCAGGGATAAAAGTTTTGAGCCATTGTTGCAATTTAGCGGCGAAAATACCGAGTACCAACGCCGGAAGAACTGAACCTTGATAACCGACGAGCGGGATTTGAATAAATCCTAAATCAATCGGAATAGGAACTTTGCCCGCCCATTCTTCCATAGCGGACGCTTCTTGCCAAGTTAAGCCTGCATTAGCTAAATCATTAGCCGCGCCACCGACTGCATAAGCGTTAGGCAACGCCGGGAAAACTAACATAAGACCGAGAACAATACCGATAACAGCTGTACCGCCGAATTTATTCATTGTAGACCAACAAACAAGCGCGGGTAAGAATGCAAACGCAGTATCAGTTAAAACTTGTGACATTAAAAGGAATGTTGGACCCCATTCAGAACCGAGCGACATTAACGCGCCGCGAAGTCCCATGAAAAGACCTGTTGCAACCAAGACAGGGATAATTGGAACGAAAACGTCACCGAGTGTACGAGAAATTTTCTGAATCAAAGTCATTTGCTCATACGCGGCTTCTTTTCCGCCGCCGCCAGCCAATGACGGTTTCAATTTGATAAATTCTTCAGTAACTTTGTCAACAAAACCTGTACCGCAGATAATTTGATACTGTTGAGCGGCGAAGAATTGACCTTTAACGCCGTCAATGTTTTCAACTTTCTTTTCTTGGATTTTAGATTTGTCGTTGACGATAAGACGAAGACGAGTCGCGCAGTGTTCAGCAGTACGAACGTTATCGGGACCGCCAACATATTTCATAATAAGTTTTGCAACGCGTTCTTCATCAGGAAGTCCTGCATATTGTGCGTCGTCGTCATCTCCGCCGCCTTTGGACAAATTGGCTTTACCGCCGCCGCCACCGCTTGCAGGAGCTTCATCCCCCGCCGCTTTAAGCGTGATTGAAGGTTGCCCTTTAATCTCAAAAGTAATGTCGCCAAATTCGGTGTGGTTGGTTACAACAACCGGCGTTGTAGTTTGGTAACCGGCTTTTTTAATTCCATCGGGATTAAATTCAAGCAGGACTTGACCTTTTTTAACTTTTGCGCCAACGTCCGCCTTAGCGGTGAAGTGCTGCCCGTTAAGTTGTACCGTGTCCATACCAACGTGAATCAAAAGTTCAATTCCGTCGTTAGACTTTAAACCAATAGCGTGCTTAGTTGGGAAGAAAACAGTTATTTCGCCATCAAAAGGCGCGTAAACTTTACCTTCCGGGTCTTTAATCGCTACGCCTCGACCCATTGCGCCGCTACCAAATACGGGATCGTCAATTTCGTTCAACGGAACTAACTTGCCGTTCAGCGGACTGCTAATTTTAATGTCCTTCATTCTAAACCCTCCTTTATTTTTAGAAAGACAATCGGCAGATTTACGACTTCAATAAAAAATTTTGAGTCGATAAATCTAATGAAAAAACAATGAATAAAATACCGCGTTAATTATAACTTTTAAAGTTTTTTGAGTCAACAGTAAAATTCGTTGATTTATTAACTTTAGAAACTTTATCAAACAAAAATTTTTTCATTTTCGCCGTAACTCAAAGTTGCATCGTCCTGCGCGAAATTTTCAGTTTCTACAGTTTGAATTTCTGTAACGTCAAAATTTTCTTCGGTAATATCGTCAATTTCAAATTCATCAGTAACAAAATTATCGTCGTAAAGTAAATCTAAAGTAAAATTGTTTGACGGCGAATAAGTTTCTGTGGAAGTTTCGCCATTTGCATTTATGGTTGTAATTTTTTTGCCCCTGCCATTTTGAACAGTCAAACTATCCTTGTTGAAATAAAAAATAACGTCCGTGAAAGTATAGTCAATTTTTGTAACGTTTGCATCGAATTGAATTTTATCTTCGCCTGCGGTGTAATCAGTTATGGTATTTTTGCCGGAATGTTGCCAGAATAAATCTTTACCTGCGCCGCCGGTTAAAGTGTCGCTGCCGGTTGTACCGTACAAAGTATCACTGCCCGCGCCGCCGGAAAGTGAATCATTGCCCAAACCGCCGCCGACATAATCATTACCGTTGCCGCCGAAAATTGTACTTTTCCCGCTGTAACTTTTAAGGCTGTCGTTACCCGTGCCGCCAATAATATTTGTGGCGGTGTTGCCGGAAAGTGTAACGCTTTTAGAAAGTGCAGAGGCGTCAATTTTTGTAATGCTTGAGGCATAATCATTTCTGTTGTACGTTCCGGCGGCTTGAAGAGTTGCTGAAGTTTTTGTTGAATCGTAAATAAAATTATTGTAGTAAATGTTGCTGGAATTGCGGCTTTTAAATTCAATCGAAATTTCTTTGTCCTTGCTGTCTTTCAAAGTCAAAGTATTTTTTCCGACAGTGAAAACCATATCAGAATCGCTAAGCACGGCTGAAGAAACTGAAGTTTTATTCAAAATAATTTTATCGCCGGGCGCGTAATCTGCAATAACGTCGTTACCTTCGCCGCTGTTGTAAATGAAAACATCGTTAGCTGAACCGCCGTAAAGTGTATCATTGCCCTTGCCGCCGTCAAGCGTATCTTTGCCGCCGTCGCCGCAAAGTAAATCGTTGCCGTCATTTCCTTCAAGATAATCATTGCCGGTTTTTCCGTAAAAAGTATCGTTGCCTGCGCCGCCGTAAATAGAATTATTTTGTTCATTGCCGTAAATCGTAACGCCTTTAACAAAATTTTTTAAATCTATAGTCCTGATTGAAGTTGGATAATCAGTTGATTTTATCGTTCCGGTAAAGCTCGTGCCGAAAGTTGCAGTTTTCTTTGAAGAATCATAAATAAAATTGCCGTAATAAAATTTATCGCCAATGGCAATTTCATGGTTACCGCCATTCTTTACAGTCAAAAGATTTGTGCCGATTGTGAAAACCATATCCAAATTTTTCAAAGTGTACGAAGAAACAGAGCCGCTCGTTAAAGTTATTAAGTCTCCTTCAGCAAAATCAGCAATAACATCATCGCCGCCGCCCGCGTAAACAACAAAAGTATCGTTGCCTTCGCCGCCATAAAGTGTATCGTTACCTTCGCCGCCCAAAATTGAATCGTTGCCATCTTCGCCGTAAAGTTTATCATTGCCCTTGTTGCCAATTAAAGTATCGTTACCCAAGCCGCCAAAAAGTGAATCGTTACTTTTTCCGCCGTCAATGTAATTGTTACTGGAATTTCCGTAAATTTGAACGGCTTTAGTCATATCTGTGGCGTAAATATTTTTTACTTGGGAATAATAATTTGTAGCCGTCAAAGTGCCGCTGAAATTTGAATTTAAAGTTGCCTCCGTCTTTTTGGAATTGCAAATTAAATTGTTGTAGTAGTACAAATCACCCATAGCAATTTCTTTATTTTGGGCGTCGTTAAAAGTCAAAGTGTTAGTTCCAATTTTGAAAATCATCTTCGTACCTTTTAACCCTTCTGAAGAAATGGAGGCGTTGCCGCTTATAGAAATTTTATCGTCAACGGGTATAAAATCTGCGATAACGTCATTGCCTTCACCGACTTTGTAAATAAAAATATCTTTACCGTCGCCGCCTGTTAAAGTGTCATCGCCCGCGCCGCCGTTTAAAGTGTCGTTGCCGTCGTCGCCCCAAAGTTTATCGTTGCCGGTGTCGCCAAAAAGAAAATCATTGCCGTAATCGCCCAAAAGTGTATCGTTTCCGTCTTCGCCATAAAGTTTATCGTTTCCAATGTTTCCCAAAAGATAATCATTGCCTTCATTGCCATACAAGGTATCGTTATCGTCGCCGCCGTAAAGCGAATCATTGCCGATGCCGCCGGTAATATAATCATTGCCTTCACTGCCGTAAATTGCGTCATTGCCGTAACCGCCCAAAAGTGTATCAGCACCCTTGCCGCCGTTTATATGATCATTGCCAACGTTGCCGGAAATTGAATCGTTGCCATCTTCGCCAAAAAGTGAATCGTTGCCTTCGCCGCCGCTGATATAATCTTTGCCATCTCCTGCAAAAATATAAGCCGTACCTTTTCCGGCGGTAATTGTATTGCTTTGAGCATTTCCATAAAGACGAAACTTTTTCAAAACTTCGGAGGCGTCGATTTTTCTAACGGAGGAACTGTATTCAGTGTTGTAAAGCGTATCATTAAAATCAGAATTAAGCGTAATTTGAGTGCGGTTGAAATTGTAATAGTAATAGCCGTAACGTTGAGAATATTCATTGCCTTTGCTGTCAAGCGTAGTTACAGTTTTACCTTTAGCTTTTTTGAGAGTCATTTCAGCTACTGTTCCGCCGCTACTTAATTGCAAGACGACATCAGAGCCGGAAAGAGAGGAACCGGTTATTGCAAAGTTTTGAAGGTTTATTGTATCTTCGCCGGATTTATAATCTGTGATAACGTCGTTGCCGGAAGTGTAAATATAAATATCTGCGCCGCCGCCAAGTGAAATAGTATCGTTGCCGCCGTTGCCAATAATTGTATCTGAACCTTTGCCGCCGCGTATTGAATTATTTTCATCTGTTCCAATGATACTTATACCTTGAGCAACTGCGGAGGCGTTCAAATTGGTTACTTCGGGATATTCAGCCAAATCTATTTGATCTTCCATAAATTTTTGAGACACGGTTAAAACACTATTCTTGATTGAGAGTATGGTTGCCGCGCCGCTAAAAACTGTAGAATAAGCATCGCCGCTTGTTGGTTTAATTATGAAAGTTTTATTTTTGGCGTCTTTAAAAGTTATAGAACTTTTACTTCCAACAGACAAAATAACATCTTGACCATTGATGCTGATTTTTGAAATACTGCCGCTGCTAATTTGCAAAGTATCGCCGTCAGCAAAACCTATAACCGTATCATTGCCTTCATTTTTAGCGAATCTGTAAAAATTTTTATTGCCTTCACTGAAAATAGAATCACTGCCCGCGCCGCCGCTGATTGTAACGCTTGAGCCGTAATTTTTAACTGAATCGTCGCCGGATTCACAATTAATTCTAACGTTGTCTTCGTAATTTACGATAAAGTCAGCGCGTTCCGTACCGTTGACTGTTACATTTGTTTTGTAATTTACAATAGCACCGGCAGGAATACTTTCTTCAGTATCTTCAGTGTCTTCAGTATCGCCAGTATCTTCAGTATTGTTTTCATTAAAATCTGCGTTCGCCGTACCCGTTAGAATGACAGTCGAAAGAGAATTTTCTTCGTTGTTCATTTTAAAACGCTCCTTCACAATTCACTTGTTTAAAATTTTTTAAATTTATTTGTGTTAAAAATTTATCGTATTTTTTAGCCAATTCCAATAAAAAAAATCCCCAATTTTAAATCGGGGACTTTTAAAATTAAAATTAAATCAGTTGCCAAGATGGTAATGCTGTGATAAATCTACAAGTTCATCTGTAACAAGCGAAGTAAACGAGGCAAAAGAAAGATTTTCTACATACGCGGAAAAAGTATATTTGCCTACAGCCCACGCCGCAACACTTTTATTTTCGTCAATTTTTGCAATGTAGGTTGTAATTCCGTTAGCCACGTTGACGCGCCATTTGACGCCGTGAACGCCGCTAATATCTTTTCGTTCTTCGCCTTCATTGCGGCGATAAGTGCGAATGTGCAATGAAACATTCGGCTCCCAATTTCGGCTGTAGCGAACTTCGGCAATTCGGTTATCAATCGCCATTATTGAAGTAATGGTATAGCCGGACTTTTTGGGAATATAAAGCGGCGTGAAATTTATAGCTTGGACAATTTCATTAAAGCTTGCGTAATTTACAATAGGATTCGGCATACCAATATTTTGAGGCTGTACAACGGGCTGAACTTTTTCAACAGGCTGAACTTTTTCTACGGGTTGAACTTTTTCTACGGGTTGAACTTTTTCAACAGGTTGAATTTTTTCTACAGTCGAATTTTCTTTATTGTCAGGTTTTTCAACAACTGCCGGAGTATCTTTTACAGCGGGAGTACTTGTATTGGAAGGCAAATTTTGTGATTGAGTTTGATCTGAATTATTTTCAGAATTTCTTGCAAGCGGTACGGGATTTTTTGAAAGTGGAGCTTTACCATTGAGTTCATCGCGGCTTTTTTTGCGTTCGTCTTTAATTTTTTTACGCGCCTCTTCGCGTTCTTTTTCAAGGCGTTTTTCTTCGTCTTTAATTTCATCTTTAGTTTTCGGTTTATTTTTATCAGCGTCCAAAGTTTCCGGATCGAAAGTTTCTACTGTTTCGCCGGTTCTGTCTTGTTCAGCTGCAATAACTGCCAATTCATTATCAATCGCCGCCGCGCTTGCCGTTCCAAAAGTCTGCAACATTAAAAGCGTTGATAGCGCGGCAATTTTATTTTTGAGTTTCATAGAATCACCTTAGGAATTTTGATGGCTTAGTTTAATTTTTTATTTAACTGGTTGTAAGTGTTAATTTTTTTTATAAATTAATTTATCTAATACGGCATTTCTTTCATTTTAAAAAAAAGAAAGAAACGCCTGGCAAAGAAAGAAAAATTCCGCAGATGATTCAATCCTTGAATCAATCTGCGGCGGCGGTCGTCCGTGACCGCCGTTTTTCAAAAATATAAAAAATATTTAAAAGCAAAATAAAAACTTTGCAAATAAGTTTTAAGAATTTTGACGGCGGAATTTTTCCATAAAGTCAGCCAAAGTTTCAACGCCTTCAAGCGTCATTGCGTTATAAATTGACGCCCTCATGCCGCCAACACTACGATGACCTTTAACGCCGCTCAAATTATTTTCCAACGCCTCTGCAACGAATTTCTTTTCTAAATCTTCGTTTGGAAGGCGGAAAGTTACATTCATAAAGGAGCGGCTGTCTTTGTCCGCGTGTCCGCTGTAAAAGCCGTTTGAATCGTCAATGGCTTTATACAAAGTTTCGGCTTTTTTAGAATTGCGTTTAGCCATTTCAGCAAGTCCGCCTTGATTTTTAATCCACGCGGCAACTTTTCCAACCATATAAATACTAAACGCGGGCGGCGTATTGTACAGCGAATTTTTCCTGTAGAAAGTATCGTATCTAAGCATTGTTGGCAAAGTTTCCAAAGATTTTTCAATTAAAGATTTTTTTGCTACTACAACTACAACGCCTGCCGGGCCCAAATTTTTCTGAACGCCAACATAAATTAACGAAAATTTTTTGAAGTCCCAAGGGCGGCTCAAAAAATCTGATGACATATCAGCGAAAAGCGGTACGCCGTCAGTTTCGGGGATATAATGAAATTCCGTGCCGAAAATTGTATTGTTGTTGCAAATGTGCAGGTACGCCGAATTTTTATCAATTTTCAATTCATCTTGACGAGGTACGCGCTTAAAGTTTTCATCTTTGGTAGACGCGGCAACTTTACCGACGCCCAAAATTTCTGCTTCTTTGTAGGCGTTTGAAGAAAAAGTCCCGCTTAAAACGTAACTGCCGGGCTTTTCTTTGGTTGCAAAATTCAGCGGTACCATTGAAAATTGCAAAGACGCGCCGCCTTGAATAAATAAAACTTCGTAATCTTCGCCAAGTCCCATTAATTCCAAAATATCTGCCTTTGTTTGATTGTGAATTTTTTCATATGGTTTGGCTCTGTGGCTTATTTCAAGGATCGACATTCCGGAATTATCAAAATTTAAAAATTCTGCTTGTGCTTCCTGTAAAACTTCCAGCGGCAATGTTGCCGGTCCCGGATTAAAATTGTAAACTCTTTTCAAGTTTAACACCTCCGCCGTTATTTTATACGCCATTAGAATTTTTGGCAACTGCCAATAAAAAAACTCCCTGCCATAAGTCAGGGGATTTAATTTTTAATTTTGGTAGTTGTAATTTATTTATCGAAAGTTGACGCGGCAACAATGGAATCTGCGCCGTCAATATTTTCATTTTCAGTAGTTTGAATTTCGGTAACGTCAAATTTTTCTTCGGTAATGTCGTCAAGCTCAAATTCATCAGTAACAAATTTATCGTCGTACATTAAATCCAAAGTTTTTGAATAAGTTTTAGTGGTAGTTTTACTGTTTGAATCAATGAATGTGAGCTTTTGCCCTTTACCGCCTTTGATTGTGGCAGTACTTCCCGTACTCAATTTCAAAGTAAGGTCTTTATTGCTGAAAGAATATGAAGTTATAGATGCACTTAAAATATTAAGTTTATCTTCACCCGCTTTGTAGTCGGTAATATAATTTTGACCTGGAGAATAAATATAAAACGTATCTTTACCTGCGCCGCCTGTCAATGTATTTTTACCAAGTCCGCCAACTAATAAATCATTACCATTTCCGCCATTTTATAAATCATTACCGTTACCGCCATTCAATAAATCATTGCCATTGTCGCCTGATAAGGTATCATTTCCATCATCGCCGTAAAGCCAATCATTACCGTTGCCGCCGTTGATTAAATCTGAACCCGCGCCGCCGCTAATTACAATGTTTTTTGCATTTCCTTTATAATCTCTATTGTTAATGTAATCGTTACCTGCTCCGCCATTGATATAACTTTGATAACCTGAAGTATTTGTAATAGTATCGTTGCCGTTACCGCCATTTATTGTACAGTAGTAATTGAAAGAAGAATATACACTGTCATTGCCGTCGCCTGCATTAATTAAGGCGTAATTACCATTTCCGCCGCCTGAAACTAAAGAATTTAAAATTGTGTCATCGCCTGCTCCGCCGTTAATTGTAACGTAAGTACCGCCGTTATTAACAATATAATCTGCTGAAGATGTGCCACTAACTGCAGTGTTAGAATTTGTATTGTAGATTGGAAAAACATCGGCGGTTTGTTTTGCAAGATAGCGCAGGAGCATATAGCCGCTTGAATAAGTTGGACTGCTTACATTTGCAATAGTAGGAGTTGTATAATTAATAATTTCTTTTAACGCCGTTTCCAATTTTGAATAATTTCCGGCAAGTTCCAATAAATCGTTTTTGCGTGTGTCGTCAATGCCGTGAGTAAGTTCTGCCATTCCTTCCAGAATAGTTCTTGGAAGTAATTTGCAGTAGTCAACATTTACATACATAAGAGCGTGAGTAAGTTCATGAGCAATATTGCGATCAAGATAACCTGCTTTAAAAACATTTGGGTTTCCGTTTTTATCTGAATTAGTGACGACATCATAATACGACTGATTAATTTCTAAATTAAGCCCCGTAACAGTTTTACCGAGATAATCGTTTTGCGCAAAAGACGGGCTAACCTCTGCAATAATATCACCAAGTTTGTCTATAAATGTTACCGTCATTGTTTTGACTTTAGACGAATTTTGAAAACTGAAATTGTTGCCGTACGATTCTTTAATAAGATTAAGCGCGTCTTCAATCCAATAACTTTTGAGAGCTTGCCAATAGCTTTTTTCTTTATCATTTAAATCCGAAAATTTTTTGTTGTTCCCAAGCTTAACCGTCAAATAACCTACAGTAAAACTGTTGCCGGTAAAACTTGTGTCCAAAGTTTTGGTTTCCGGCACAATGCTTTCAGCAGTTTTTTCAGTTGCACCGCCTGCATCTTTGCCGGTAATTGCGCCGGTGTCATTATTACCTAAAATTATTCCACAATAATTTTTGAGAAAATCATCTGCATTTTTAGATTTTTTCTGATCGGCAAGCATTTTTTAAATAACGTCTTCAATGCTTGTAAATTTTGAACAAGCTGCAACCGCTTCATCAAGTGGCGAAGTACCAATAAATTTGGTTGTTTTATCCAGAGACGCCATAAACTTTTTTATAACTTCCTGCGGTGTCATTGCCATAAAAAGCCCTCCTTCAAAAATTAAAAATTTTAATATCCCAATATATGGTACCACCCCCACCCCCACTGAAATTTATCTGAAAAAAATCATTTTTAATCAAATTTTAATAAATAAAAAATCCCGCCGATTTTTCAGCGGGTTTAATTTTTTTTATCAAATTTTATTTATCATCATCAAAAGCTAAAATATTTTCGTCCTGTACAATTTCTGAAGTTTTATTTTGAATTTCTGTTACGTCAACTTTTTCTTCAGCAATATCATCAATTTCAAATTCATCAGTAACAAAATTATCGTCGTAAAATAAATCTAGTGTCCGCGCATTGCTTGCAGTTTCTGAATAAATCTGTTTAGTAGTTTTGCCGCTTGAATCCGTAACAGTAATTTTCTTTCCTGCCGCGTCGATAACTTTTAAATTGCCATTTTCAGTTTCAAAAATTAAATCTTTGTTGCTGTAACTTGTACTTGTAATTTCGCTTGAGAATTTAATTGTATCTTGCCCCGCCGTATAGTCAGTTATAACATCGTCGCCACTTTCATAAATGAAAATATCTTTACCCAAGCCGCCGGTTAAAGTATCATCGCCTGCGCCGCCGTACAAAATATCATTGCCTGCATTGCCGGAAAGTGAATCATCGCCCGCGCCGCCAAAAATCGTATCTGCGCCCTTGCCGCCAAGAATTGTATTATTTTCAGCGTTGCCCGTAATATTCGCTGATTTTAAAATAGCGGAGGCGTTAATAGTTTTTATGTTTTCGTCGTAGTCTGTAGCTTGCAATGAACCGCTAAAATTTTTTCCGAGCGTGAGCGTAGTTTTGTTTAAATCATAAACAAAATTATTATAGTAAATTGAATCGCCAATGGCAATTTCTTTGTCTGCGCCGTCTTTGACAGTCAAAGTACCGCTGCCAATTTTGAAAATCATATCTGAATCTTTAAACGACGCATTGGAAATTGTTCCCGACGTCAATTCGATTGTATCTTCTTCTGCCGTAAAATCTGTGATTACGTCTTTGCCTTCGCTGTAAACAAATTTATCTGCTCCATCGCCGCCGGTTAATGTGTCGTTACCTTTGCCGCCGGAAAGTGAATCGTCGCCCGCGCCGCCGTACAATACGTCATTACCTGCGCCGCTGTCAATTTCTATTGAATTGTTCCCCGCTGTAATTGTATTATTTTTGCCGTTTGCAACTATTTTGACATTCGCAACGGCGTCGGTTGCGTCTATCAATTCAGCCTTAGTCCCTGCCGTAATTGTTCCGCTTGCCGAAGAGGTTATTGTCATTTCGGTAAGTTTTTGGTTGTAGACTGCAGATTCTGTATAAGTTTTGGTAAACTCTTCGTCAGACGAATCTATAACGGTAATTTTTTTACCTGCGCCGTCTTTTATTGTCAAAGTGCCGTCGCCAATAGTGAAAATTAAATCTGTATCGACAATTTCAAATTTATCGATTGTACCGCTTGAAATTTTAATTTTATCTTTGTTTTCAGTATAGTCTGTGATAACGTCATTGCCACTTTCGTAAACAAAAACATCTTTACCGTCGCCGCCTGTCAAAGTGTCGTCACCTGCGCCGCCGTTCAGCGTATTTTTGCCAGAGCCGCCTTGAATACTGTTGTTATTGTCATTGGCAACAATTTGGAAAGTTTTTCTGGAGGCTGTAGCGTCAATGTTGACAACTTCAGAATCGGCCGTAAGCGTACCAGTGAAATTGCTGTACATTTCCATTTCAGCCGTATCTTCATTGAAAACCGCGTTTTCTGAAAAAACTTGAGTGGTTATTTTACCTTCAGCGTCTTCAGTATGGATTTTTAGCCCCAATGCATCTTGAAAAGTAAATTTACCGTTGGCTGTAATAAATTGCACATTGTTACCTTTGATTTTGGTACTTGTTATTTGATTATCGGCAAATGAAACTAAAACCCCTGTATCATCGGCATCGGTATCGGAAAACGAATTTGCATTAGAAAAATTATCGTAGTTTGAAAGTGTCCTGAGATTTAAATTGGTACTTTGGTTATAGGAGGAAGTAGCCTCATATGAATTATAAAAAGTTCCGAAATTCAAATTAGCTGTTCCGCCAATAAAATTTAAACGAGACGTAAGATTAGATTCTCTGTTGTAACTTGTTGCAGGTGTTCTGGAAATTGATATGTTGTTTACACCATTATTAAGGTAAACAACATCATTCGATAAAGAAATAAGGTTCGATTTTATTGCTAAGCCAATGGTATTTCTACCACCATTAATTTTTAAAGTGGAATTATTTCCGGAGCTTGTAATTATATTTTTTCCGCCGCCAACGGTAACATTTGACGAATTGCCGCTAAGTTCAAGGGTATTTGTACCGCCGCCAAGATCAATATTTGCAATGTCGCCGCTAAGTTTAATGGTATTTGTTGCAACGGTTCGGGAAATTGCATCGATTTTGAGACTGAAACCTTCACCTGTACTGGTAATTTCATTTTCGCCTCTGCTAATTGCCAACCGTGCTTTTCTGCCGGAAATTGTAAGATTATTTTCGCCGCCGCCAACGGTAACAATGGACGAATCGCCGCTAAGCTCAACGGTATTTGTGCCGCCGCCAAGATCAATATTTGCATTGTCGCCGCTAAGCTCAACGGTATTTGTACCGCCGCCAAGATTGATATTTGCATTTGCGCCGCTGATTTGTAATTCAGTTTCTGCTATTAATTTGTTAATTACATTAACTTCGAGATTTAATCCGTCACCTGTGCTTGTAATTTTACTTTTTCCGCCGCCAATGGTAACACTTGACGAATCGCCGCTAAGCTCAAGGGTATTTGTGCCGCCGCCGATTTCTACTTTTGCATTGTCGCCGCTACTTTTCAATTCAGTTGTTACGCCTAACTGTTTAGTTGCCTCAATTACGAGATTTAATGCGTCAGATTCACTTGTAATTTGATTTTGACCGCCGCCAACGGTAACACTTGACGAAACGCCGCTAAGCTCAAGGGTATTTTTACCGTCGCCAAGATTAATATTTGCATTGTCGCCGGAGCTTGTGAGATTATTTGTACCGCCGCTAATTTCCAACTGTGCATTTTCGCCGGAACTGGTAACTGTGTTTTCGCCGCCGCCAATATTCATTTCGGTATTGTTGCCGCTGTCAGTCAGTGAATTAACTCCTGCGTTTATTTGCGCTGTCAGGTTATCGCCGGAATTTGTAAAACTTTTCGGGGTAGAATCCGAGCCTTCAACAGAATCAAACACAATCACTTTACTAAAAATAACATCATTGCTTTCAAGCTTTAATTTGTAAATCGAATCTGAAATAGTGATTGAGGAATTATTTTTATCATATGCAACGTCTTTGCCTGTAACGCTTAAAATTTGCCCTTGTGTGTCAAATTTTACAGTAACTTCAACATTATCAATTTCATAAGTTGCACTTTCCAAAGTTTCAGTAACAGTATCATTGCTAAGGCTTGCCGAATATGTTTTATTGCCTATTGTAAGTTTGCCGTCTGAATAGGTAACGCCTTCGCCCGTTACGCTTTGCAATTCATATTTGCCGTTGTAAGTGAAAGTAACTTCAACGCCGTTAATCGTCTTTGTGTAAACTGCTGATTGTAAAATTTCAGTAACTTCATCGTTTGCAAGCGTCTCCGAATATGTTTTAACTTTGCCGCTTGTCGTAACGGTAAATTGGTTGTTGTCTGAATCGTAAGTAACGCCGGTACCGCTTACATCTTTCAAAGCACTTGTTGAGGCGTCGAAAGTGAAAGTAACTTCCACGCCGTCAATTTCCTTTGTTTTGGTTATTTCAGTAACTTCTTCACCAACTGTATAAGTGCCGCCGTTATTGGTAACTTTATAACCTTCAGCAATGGTAACTCCTGAAATTGCGGAAACATCTTGATTGAAAGTGCCGCCGCTGATTGTTACCGGGTATCCGCGGTTTAAAATTGCCTCAGTACCGCCTGTAAAATTACCACCGCTAATTGTTACTGTACCGTATTCGCTGTTAATGGCAGAAGTGTTGCCTGTAAAAGTACCCCCGCTAATTGTTAATGTGTTGGTGGTGTAAATGACATGAGCACCGCTTTTAAAAGTACCGCTGCTGATTGTCAATGTACCGTAGTTGTCAATGACAGCACCCATACCATTGGTATTTTCAATCTTGCCGCCTGTGCCGCTGTCTGTTACAGTTAAATCTACATAAGTTTTGACTAAGCAGCTTGAATTGCCGCTGATTGTATGTCCATTCAAATCAAGCGTTATTGTTTTTGAGATTTCAATAGTACTGCTAACATCGGTAATATTTGCAAGCATTTGGATTGTATCGCCGTCACTTGCCGCCGCTATTGCGTCTGTAAGGCTTGCGTATGTGGTATTGCCAATCTTGCAAACAGGTTCAAATTCATCAACAATAGAAATTATTAATGTTTCGGTGTTGTAAAAGTCAATAGGATTGATAATGTCGGTAATATCGTCGCCCGCGCTTTCACTATTAATAGCAGTTATACGCGTATCAAATGAAGAGACTTCGTAAGCGGCGAACTTTTGTAAATCAAATTGCAAAGTGTTGCGCCCAGTTTTGGAAATTGGTTTAACTGTGCGATTTTTCATTGTTATCTTTCCCCTCTTCAATAATTCTTCAAATAATATATCGAAACAAGTATACTTAAATTTAACTGAAATTCAAATAAAAATTTCTTTACCACAAAAAAACGGCAGATAAATTTCTGCCGCTTTGCAAAATTATTTTTCGTCCGAATAAGAAATTGTCGGCTGATTAAGTTCATCTGTTTCAGCAGTTTGAATTTCTGTAACGTCAACTTTTTCTTCAGCAATATCATCAATTTCAAATTCATCTGTAACAAAATTATCGTCGTAAAATAAATCTAGTGTCCGCGCATTGCTTGCAGTTTCTGAATAAATCTGTTTAGTAGTTTTGCCGCTTGAATCCGTAACAGTAATTTTCTTTCCTGCCGCGTCGATAACTTTTAAATTGCCATTTTCAGTTTCAAAAATTAAATCTTTGTTGCTGTAACTTGTACTTGTAATTTCGCTTGAGAATTTAATTGTATCTTGCCCCGCCGTATAGTCAGTTATAACATCGTCGCCACTTTCATAAATGAAAATATCTTTACCCAAGCCGCCGGTTAAAGTATCATCGCCTGCGCCGCCGTACAAAATATCATTGCCTGCATTGCCGGAAAGTGAATCATCGCCCGCGCCGCCAAAAATCGTATCTGCGCCCTTGCCGCCAAGAATTGTATTATTTTCAGCGTTGCCCGTAATATTCGCTGATTTTAAAATAGCGGAGGCGTCAATAGTTTTTATATTTTCGTCGTAGTCTGTAGCTTGCAATGAACCGCTAAAATTTTTTCCGAGCGTGGCGGTGGTTTTATTTAAATCATATACTAAATTGTTATAGTAAATTGAATCGCCAATGGCAATTTCTTTATTCGTGGCGTCTTTAATTGTCAAGGAGCCGCTGCCAATTTTGAAAATCATATCTGAATTTTTAAACGACGCATTGGAAATTGTTCCCGCCGTCAATTCGATTGTATCTTCTTCCGCCGTAAAATCTGTGATAACGTCTTTGCCTTCGCTGTAAACAAATTTATCTGATCCATCGCCGCCGGTTAATGTGTCATTGCCGGAACCGCCGGAAAGTGAATCGTCGCCCGCGTCGCCAAAAATTATATCGTTGCCTGCGTTGCCAAGTAAGCTGTCGTCATCCGTGCCGCCATAAAGTGTATCATTGCCCGCGCCACCATAAATTAAATCATTGCCGCCGTTGCCTCTTAACGTTGACGCTTTACCGCCGCCTTCAATCGTGTTATCTAAATTGTTGCCGACAATGTCAAGCGTTTTCCTTGTTGCCGTTGCATCAACTTTTTCAACCGTTTCATCAACAACAATTTCGCCGCTTGCTATACTTTTCAAAGTCATAGTGGTGTTATTTTCGTCGTAATCAGCATTGTTGGATTTATAAATTTTGGTTTCATCGCCAACTGTAATTTTTTTGCCGCTGCCATTTTGAACGGTAATTTCGCCACTGTTCGTTGTGAAAATAACGTCATTGCCGCTGATACTTGTTTTTGTTATCGTTACACCAACGAGGCTGATTTTATCGCTGTCTTCAACGTAATTTATAATAACATCGTTGCCGCCTTCGTGTACAAAAACATTTTCGCCGTTGCCGCCATAAATTGTATTGTAACCTTTGCCGCCGCTAATTGTATTGTTGGTTGAATCTGCTGACAGGCTGACAATGTCATTGCCGTTGCCGCCGTTAATCGTAGCCGAGCCGCCGGTATTTAAAATTGTATCGTGACCAATTCCGCCATCAATTAAAACTTTGTCGCCGCTGTTTGTAATTGAATCATTGCCATAATCGCCGTAAATCGTGGCAGTACCGCCCGCGTTTGTAATTATATCGTTGTCAGAGCCGCCGTTGATTGAAACGTTATCGCCGGTATTTGAAATTGAATCTGCGCCGTAGCTGCCGTCAATCGTAACTTCTATATAACGGTTGTCAATGGTATCACTGCCGGAGCCGCCGTGTATCGAAACATTTTCTCTTTCGTTGAAAATGGAGTCGTTGCCTTCGCCGCCACCTATCGTTACATTTTTGACATAATTTTTAATTGTGTCGTTACCTGCGCCCGCTAAAATTGAAGTATATTTGCCGTCGTTAGAAATAGAATCTGCGCCACTTCCTGCATTTATCGTGACACTTTCGGCGGAATTGTAAATTTCATCTTCGCCACTACCGCCATAAATTGAAACATCAGCACCGCTATTTTGAATTGAATCGTTGCCATAGTAACCGTTAATCGTGACATTTGACGCGGTATTTTCTACTGTATCATCGCCATAGCTGCCATCAATCGAAACATTTGTATCGCTATTTTTGATTGAGTCGTTGCCACTGCCGCCGGTAATCGTTACATTTGACGCGGTATTTTCAACAATATCATCGCCATAGCCGCCATTGATTGAAACTTTTGATCCGCTGTTTGTAATGAAATCGTTGCCGCTTTTGCTGTTGATTGTGACATTTGATCCGCGATTTTCGATATTATCTTCAGATGAATTGCCATTAACCGTTGTATTATTTTTGGCGTTAAAAATTCCGTCTGCCGCAATTTCTGAATATGTTATTTCGTCGTTGGATAAAGTTATTGTATAGTTTTTAGTTCCAACTATAAGCACTTCGTTTTCATAGGTAACGCCGTCGCCTTCAACGCTTTGCAATTCATTTTTGCCGTTGTAAGTGAAAGTAACTTCAACGCCGTTAATAGTCTTTGTGTAAACCGCTGATTCTAAAGTTTCAGTAACAGTATCATTGGCAAGCTTCGCCGAATATGTTTTGTTTCCGATTGTAAATTTGCCGTCAGCAAAAGTAACGCCCGTACCTGTGACGCTTTGCAATTCATTTTTGCCGTTGTAAGTGAAAGTAACTTCTACGCCGTCAATAGTTTTTGTGTAAACTGCTGATTCTAAAGTTTCAGTAACTGTATCATTGCTAAGGCTTGCAGAATAAGTTTTGTTGCCGATTGTAAATTTGCCGTCAGCAAAAGTAACGCCCGTACCTGTAACATTTTGCAAAACGCTTGATCCATTGTAAGTCAAAGTAACTTCTACGCCGTCAATAGTTTTTGTGTAAGTTGCACTTTCCAGAGTTTCAGTTACAGTATCATTGCTAAGGCTTGCAGAATAAGTTTTAGTTTTTCCGCTTGAAGTAATGGTAAATTGATTGTTGTTTAAATTGTAAGAAACGCCCGTACCGCTTGCATTTTTCAAATTGTTGCTTGAGGCGTCAAAAGTCAAAGTAACTGAAACGCCGTCGATTGTCTTTGTCTTAGTTATGTCGGTAATTACTTCTTCGTAGGTTATGCTGTCCTTCGTGCCGCTGAAAGTGTATTCAGTGCCGTTGAGTGTAACTTTGCCATTAGATAAAGCAGTACCGTTTACCGTTGCAAGGTTGCCGCTGCTGTCGAACGTAACAGAATAAGTATTACCGCCTATCGTGATTGTGTAAATCGTCGTCGATGTTTCTACCGTTCCGACGGTACCATCACTTGTAGGAAGTGTTGTACCATTTACTTGAATACTGCTAAGGCTCATTCTGTTAGTGGTAGGTGTAGCACCGTCTTTCTCTATTGTGTAGGAATTGTTTTCGGTATCGAATGTAACGCTTATTGATGCTGCACCTACTTCAGCTGTACGATAGCCGGTGCAGGTAAATTTGTTACCGTCTACAGTTACTGATAAGCCTCCTGCATAACTTAAAGTCGTTGCGCTACCTGTTATTGTACCGTTGCTGTAAGTGCCTGTGAAGGTATCCACGGAACCGCCGGTGTATGCTAATGCGATAACAATCGTGCTACCCTGCTTTAATGCGTCTGCCAATGTCACCTCTACTTTTGTTTGATTCGGAGTTACAGTTGTAGCGGCGAACCTCTGCAAATCAAATAACAAAGTATCGCCCCCCCCCTAAAAATGGCGTAACTACGCGCTTTTTCATAGTTATCTTCCCTTTCTTAATCAATTATTAACAAATATATATCGAAAGAATTATACTAAAATTTAAATGAAAGTCAAATAATTTGTCGCGCAGGTTATCAAAAAACTTGCCGCGCTATTTTTTTTATGATAAACTTTCTGCGCTTAATTTAATGGAGGTAATATTGTGGAAGATAATAAATTTGAAAACGAATTTGAATTGAGAAATCTTGAAACTGAAGCCGACCTTCTGAAAAATGAAGAGATCGAAATTCATTCAGATATTGAAAACGCCCAAGTAAGCGCGGTTGAAGGCGATTACGACGCCAATCAAATACAAATTTTGGAAGGGCTTGAGGCGGTAAGACTTCGCCCGGGTATGTACATTGGCTCAACTTCGGAGCGCGGCTTGCATCATTTGGTTTACGAAGTTGTAGATAATTCTATTGACGAGGCGTTGGCGGGTTTTTGTACAGAAATTAATGTAACGATTGAAAGTGATAATTCAATTACAGTTTCAGATAACGGGCGCGGTATTCCCGTTGATATGCACGAGAGCGGCAAGCCGGCGGTTGAAGTTGTTTTGACTGTTTTGCACGCAGGCGGAAAATTCGGCGGCGAAGGTTACAAAGTCAGCGGCGGACTTCACGGCGTCGGCGTTTCAGTCGTTAATGCACTTTCAAAATCTATGGAAGTTGAAGTTAAACGCGACGGCAAAATTCATCAGATAACTTTTTCACGCGGCAACACTGTAACGCCGTTGCACGTTATAGGCGACGCTGAAAGTACAGGTACAACCGTGCATTTTGTACCGGACGATGAAATTTTTACCGTAACAAGTTTTAACTACGATACTTTGAAATATCGCCTGCGCGAATTGGCTTTTCTGAATAGCGGAATTACAATCACTTTGACAGATAAACGCCCTGAAGGCAGAAATCACGTTTTCCATTTTGAAGGCGGTATTCGTGAATTTGTGGAATATCTGAACCGCAAAAAAGTTAAAATTAATCCCACGCCAATTTATTTCAACGGCAAACGCGATGATGCAGTTGTTGAAATTGCCCTGCAGTATAATGACAGCTATCAAGAAAATCTTTTCAGCTACGTCAACAATATCAACACCGAAGAGGGCGGCACTCATTTAGTTGGATTCAGAAACGCTTTAACCCGCGTTGCGAATGACTTTGCAAAGAAATTAAATCTGCTGAAAAATGCAGATTCGACTTTGAGCGGCGAAGATATTAGAGAAGGTTTAACCGGCGTTATCAGCGTCAAGTTGCACAATCCGCAATTTGAAGGACAAACTAAAACGAAACTCGGCAATGCTGAAATTCGTTCGTTGGTAGGTGCGGTAACTGTTGAAGGTTTAAGCGAATTTTTCGGCGAAAATCCTAACATTACAAAACAAATTCTTGAAAAGGCGGTAATGGCGGCGCGTGCGCGTGAGGCGGCAAGAAAAGCCCGTGAATTGACACGCCGTAAAAACGCGCTTGAAGTTTCAAGTTTGCCCGGTAAATTGGCTGATTGTTCCGAGAAAGACCCTGCCAAAACTGAAATTTATATCGTTGAGGGCGACAGCGCGGGCGGCAGTGCAAAACAAGGACGTAACAGAAAATTTCAAGCGATATTGCCATTGCGCGGAAAAATTTTAAATGTCGAAAAGGCGCGGCTTGATAAAATTTTTGCAAATGCTGAAATTCGCACGATGATAACTGCGTTTGGTACGGGAATTAGTGACGACTTCGACCTTTCCAAACGCCGTTACGACAAAATTATTATTATGACTGATGCTGACGTTGACGGCGCACATATTCGCACGTTGCTTTTAACTTTCTTTTATCGTTATATGAAGCCGCTGATTGAGCATGGACACGTTTATATAGCACAGCCGCCGCTTTATCAAGTGCGCAAAGGCAAAAATCATTGGTACACTTACAGCGATGACGCCTTAACCAAAAAACTTGATGAAATTGGGCGCGACGGCGTAACAGTGCAACGTTACAAAGGTTTAGGCGAAATGAATCCCGAACAACTTTGGGAAACGACAATGGATCCTGCGGCGCGTACAATGTTACGAGTTGACATTGAAGACGCGGCAGAGGCTGACGAACTTTTTACAATTTTAATGGGAGATCAAGTTGCGCCGCGTCGTCAATTCATTGAAGAAAATGCTTTACTCGTTAAAAATTTAGATATTTAATCTTATAAACATATTACTAATTGGAAAAACCGCCCGTCCTGTGCCGCCCAATTAACACATAATAGGAGCGTGCAGGAAACTGGGAGCGACCAAAAGGAGCTCGTTTAATAAGAGCGTGCGAAACTCAAGGCGGCGGACGGGCGATAAAGCGTTTCTTTGGTACTTTCTTTTCGCGACTGAAAAGAAAGTACATATAAAGTTAAAAATTAAAACTTAAAAGAGTTACAGAAATGTTAAAAGAAAATAAAATCGCACTTGCTGAAGGTTTCAGAGACGGAATACCAATAGGTTTAGGCTACTTTGTAGTTTCGTTTACGTTGGGAATTATGGCGCGGCATGTTGGATTAACGCCGTTTCAAGGATTTTTGGCAAGTTTTTTAAATAACGCCTCTGCCGGTGAATACGTGGGCTTTGCGCTAATTGCAAATCACGCGCCTTACATTGAAGTTGCGATTATGACTTTTATTGCAAACGCAAGATATTTGTTGATGAGTACGGTACTAAGTCAAAAGTTTTCGCCGAATACGCCGTTTTATCACAGAATTTTTGTCGGCTTTGATGTAACAGATGAAATTTTTGGAATATCAGTAGCAAGAAAAGGTTGGCTGAATCCATTCTACAATTATGGTGCAATGCTCACGGCTTTGCCCGGCTGGTCAATCGGTACAGCGTTGGGAATTATCGCAGGAAATATTTTGCCGCCGTCGGCAGTCAGTGCGCTGTCAGTTGCACTTTATGGAATGTTCATAGCAATAATAATTCCACCTGCGCGAAAAGATAAAATCGTTGCGGCGTGTGTAATGATAAGTTTTGCGGCAAGTTATTTGTCTGATAAATTTTTACACGGAATAATTTCAGTTGGAACGCAGACAATTTTTTTGACGGTAATAATTGCGGGCGCGGCGGCGATTTTGTATCCAATCAAGGAGCAAAATAGGGACTAGGGATTAGGGATTAGGTAAATTTTTAATTGATTTTTCTAATCTCTGAAAAGGGAGCATTTATGAATCATGAAATTTACATTTATATTTTGATAATGAGCGCGGTTACTTTGGCAATAAGAATTTTGCCGCTAACTTTAATTCGCACGGAAATAAAAAATATCAAAATTCGCTCGTTCCTGTACTATGTGCCGTATGTAACATTGGCGGTTATGACATTTCCGGCGATAATCCACGCCACACAGTCAGAAATTTCCGGCGCGTTAGCTTTAATCTTTGGAATAGCGGTGGCGTTTTTCGGCGCAAGTTTGTTTCAAGTGGCGGTTTTATGTTGTATAGTTGTTTTTGTAAGTGAATTATTTTTAATTGGAGGTTTTTAAAAATGGAAAATGAAAAATTGAAAAAAATTATTGATGAATTTATGAATTTCTGCGAAACAAAAAATTATCGCGGAATTATTGCGGCGTCTGACAAAAATTATCAAAACAATTTTGCCGGAAATTACGCAAGCGATATTGATATTACTTTGTTGCTTAGAAATCTTTTGCTGAACTTCCAAGAAAAAACTGAAACGCCCGCAACTCCTTTAGCGGTACATTTGGCGTTGTCAATGGCGATTATCGACATCAGCAAGGCAAGCAAAAAGCCGCTTGAAAAGGTTGACGAAAAAGTTTTGGAAAAAGCAATGGCGATTGTCAAAGATTGTATGAATAAAGAATTTGAACAAACACGCGCCGCTGAAGTGAAAGGATAATTTTACCTGATGGATATAGAATACCTTTTATTTTTGCAGGGGATACGCGAAAGTTTAGGCGGCAACTTTGAAACTTTTGTATCGCTTATAACGGCAATTCCCAAAAGCCCAATTTCAGCGATGATAGCGGGAATTTTATTTTGGTGTATCAGTCGTCGCGCAGGATTATTTTTAATGTTCGTAATGTCATTTGGGCGATTGTTAAACACCTTGATAAAAGATACTGCGTGCGTATATCGTCCATGGATTCTAGATTCAGATATTCATCCTGCAGAAGACGCGCTGAAAAAAGCAAGCAGTTATTCAATGCCAAGTGGACATACGCAATTTGCAACGGCAATTTACGGCGGACTTGCATATTTTTACAGAAAAACTTTTCCAAAATTAATAATTCCCTGCGCGATAATAATTTTGGCGGTTGCACTTTCCAGAAACTTTTTGGGCGTCCACACTCCGCAAGATGTTTTAGTGGCGATTGTAGAAACTTTGGCAGTAATATTTTTTTCAGAAAAACTTTTTGACAGAATGGATCACGACAAAAATTTTACAAAGACGGCGTTTATTGCAGGCGCGGTATTTTGCGTCATTGCGACGATTTATATTTTGACAAAGTCTTATCCCGTCGATTATTTGAACGGCAAAATAATTGTAACTGAAACGGCGGCGAAACTTGATTCACTTGACAGCATTGGTTGCGTTGCGGCGTTTTTGATTGGCGCGGCGTTGGAAAATAAATTTGTAAACTTCAGCACGAATGTTGATTTTGGCGTAAAAGTTCGGCGTGTGATAATTGGTTGCATTGTTGGCGGCGCGGCAATGGTTTTACTTTTGCTGATTAAATTAACCGGCTTTGAATTTTTCTACGAATTTTGCAAAGGTTTTCTGCCAATCATCGCAATAATTTTCCTTGCTCCAATGGCGTTCAATTATTTTGAAACAAAAACTAAATTCAGATTTAAAAAAATTTCTAAAATCTAGTCAGGAGGTGTTTAACCGTGAGCGGCAATAAAAGGGAACTTAAAAAAATCGAAAATCGCCAAAGTATTTTGGACGCGGCGACGATTCAATTTAAAGAGCGCGGCTTTGCAAATACTTCGGTTCCTGAAATTATGAAAAATTCAAATTTGGGCGTAGGTACTTTTTATCGTTATTTCGGCTCAAAAGAAGAAGTTTTAATGGCGATTGTACGAAAACTTTTCAAACAAGTTGAAGATAAAGTTACGTCGCAAAAAAATTCTTCGTCATTGGAACTTTTGGAATTTTGCACAATGGAAACGGCGCGGCTTATTGATGAAAACAGATTTATATTGCCGCTGTTGGCAAGCGCAGTTAAACACTCCGACAAGCCGGAACAACTGCCAAAAAATTTGTCTCCCGACTTCAAAAAAATTTTCGAGGAAATAATTTTGCGCGGGCAGGAACGCGGCGAAATTCGCAACGATATTTCAGTTGATTTAATTTCTGAAATGTTTCACTCAATTTATCAGGCGGCGGCGTTCAGCAAGTTGCAAATTCCATTTACTGAAAACATTCGGCTAAAGTTGAAAATTCTAATCGCCGGAATTGCAATATAAAAAATTTTGGAAGTGATTTTATTGGCGAATGTAGAAATAATTGACGGCAAAGAAAATTTGGCAGAAATTGAAAAATTGTTTGCCGAATACAAGGCTGAATTGAACGTAGATGTTTCATTTCAGCCGGAAGATATAACTGCAGAGGAAATTTCAAAAATTTACAACGAACCGAACGGCAAAATTTATTTGGCGGTTGTAGAAAATGAACCTGCGGGCTGTTTGGCGTTTCACAAAATGAAAAATGAAACTGCTTGCGAATTGAAGAGGGTTTTTGTCAAAACAAAATTCAGAGGCTTGTCAATCGGAAAAATTTTAATTCAAAAAGCGATTGACGATATAAAAAATTTGGGCTACAAAGAAATTTATCTTGATACTTTGTCAACTTTGAAAGCGGCTTGCAGATTGTACGAGAAATTTGGATTTGAACAAATTCCACCGTACTACTACAACCCGTTAGAAAATGTAGTTTATTACAGATTAAAATTTTAAAAAAGTTCCTGCGTAAAAACGCGCGGGTATTTTTTTGTTGCAGGAAAAATTTCAAAAATCGCCAAATAACCTTGAATGATTTTATTTTTAATTGAGGTTTAACCGATGATTAGCGTTACAAAACTTTTATTTGCAAGAAATTATTTTGGCGACAATCTGCGCTACACAAATACGGCGCACAAAATGACGAGTGGCGCGGCTGAAGGTATGGGACCCGTTGTAGTTTGGAACTCAACGCGCACTTGTAATTTAAAATGCCGCCATTGCTATATGGATTCTGATTCGCGCAGGTATAACGACGAATTGACAACTGCAGAGGCAAAGAAATTTATTGACGACTTGGCAGAATTTAAAGTACCCGTGCTTTTATTTTCCGGCGGCGAACCTTTAATGCGTGCAGATTTTTTTGAATTGGCAGAGTACGCCGCTAAAAAAAATGTTCGCCCTACACTTTCAACTAACGGCACTTTGATAACGCCAAAAATTGCCGAAAAAATTAAAAATATCGGCGTCGGTTACGTTGGAATTTCACTGGACGGCTTGCAAGATGTCAATGATAAATTTAGAGGCGTGGCGGGCGCGTATCAAAAGGCAATGGCAGGAATTGAAAACTGCGTGGCAGTTGGTCAGCGCGTAGGTTTAAGATTTACGATTAATCGCCATAATTTTGAGGAGCTTGACAAAATTTTTGATTTTATAGAGGCGGAAAAAATTAACCGCGTCTGCTTTTATCATTTGGTTTACAGCGGGCGCGGCAGTAAAATGATTGACGAAGATTTAACGCCGCTTGAATCACGGGCGGCAATGGATAAAATTATTGAACGCACGAAAGATTTTGAGCGGCGCGGTCTTGAAAAAGAAATTTTGACGGTAGATAATCATTGCGACGGCGTTTATATGTATCTGAAAAATTTGTACGAAGGAAATTTAGAAACTGCCGCGCAGGTAAAAAAATTTATTTCAATGAATGGCGGTAACCGCTCCGGCATTGCGTTTGGCGAAGTTGATCCCGCCGGTTACGTTCACCCCGACCAATTTACGCAACATTACACTTTCGGTAACGTTCGTGAAAGAAAATTCGGCGATATTTGGACTGATACGACAAATGAAATTATGGCGGGCTTAAAAAATCGCAAGCCGCTTTTAAAGGGACGCTGTGCAAGTTGCAAATTTCTTGACAACTGCAACGGCAATTTCCGCACTCGTGCAGAAGCTAAAACCGGCGATTTTTGGGAATCAGATCCCGCCTGTTATCTTACTGATGAGGAAATTTTAAAATGAAAAAAATAATTTACATACACGGCAAAGGCGGCAACGCGGATGAATCTGAACATTACAAAAAATTTTTTCCGAACGATGAAGTAATTGGCTTTGACTATAAATCTGAAAATATTTTTGACGCCGTTGAAGAATTTCAAAAATTTTTTAATCAATTTGGCAAAGCTACGATAATTGCAAACAGTATAGGCGCGTTTTATGCAATGTACGCACTTTCAGAAAAAAATATCGAAAAAGCTTTTTTCATTTCGCCAATCGTCGATATGGAAAATTTAATTTTAAATATTATGACGCGGGCGAATGTTACAGAAAAAATCCTGCGCGACTCAAAAGAAATTGTTACAGAATTTGGCGAAAACTTATCTTGGAAATATCTTTGTTACGTGCGGGAAAATCCAATTAACTGGAAAGTACCGACCAATATTTTATACGGCGATAAAGATTTTTTAACTTCGCTTGAAACGATGAAAAATTTTGCCGCAAAAATTGGAGCGTCATTAACCGTAATGCAAGGCGGCGAACATTGGTTTCATACTGCCGAGCAAATGCAATTTCTTGATAATTGGCTGGAGGAAAATTTATTGTGATTGTTTCATGGAATACTACTAACGCTTGTAATATGTATTGCGCCCACTGCTACAGAGACGCCGGTTGTAAAGCTGACAAGGAACTTTCTACCGCCGAAGCTAAGGAACTTTTAAACCAAATTGCTCGCGCAGGTTTTAAAATTATGATTTTCAGCGGCGGCGAACCTTTAATGCGTCCGGATATTTTGGAATTGGTACAACACGCGGCAAATTTAAAATTAATTCCAGTTTTCGGTACAAACGGCACTTTGATAACTCAAAAAATGGCTGAAGATTTAAAATCTGTCGGCGCAAAGGGTATGGGAATTTCTTTGGATTCAATGGACGCCGAAAAGCATGATAAATTTCGTTCGTTCAAAAATGCGTGGAGCGGCGCAGTTGAAGGAATGAAAAATTGTCGCGCCGTCGGCTTGCCTTTCCAAATTCATACAACTGTAATGGATTGGAACAAAAACGAATTGGAAAATTTAACAGATTTTGCAGTTGAAATTGGGGCGAAGGCTCATCACTTTTTCTTTTTAGTACCGACGGGAAGAGCGTCAACGATTGAGGAAGAATCTTTACGCGCCGCCGAATATGAAGAAGTTTTAACCAGAATTATGAAAAAACAGCAACAAGTTTCAATCGAATTAAAACCAACGTGCGCCCCGCAGTTTTTACGAATTGTTGACGAATTAAAAATAAATTCAAGATTTAAACGTGGTTGCCTTGCAGGTTTAAGTTATTGTATAATTAGCCCACGCGGAAAAGTTCAACCTTGCGCGTATTTGAATATGGAACTAGGCGACGTTCGACAAACTCCTTTTGATGAAATTTGGAAAAATAATCCAATTCTAAAAAAGTTGCGAACTCTCGAATACAGCGGAAATTGCGGCGGTTGCAAGTACAAAAACAAATGCGGCGGTTGCAGGGCGCGTGCGGCTATTTATCACGGCGGCGATTTTATGGCGGCTGAACCGTGGTGTAATTTTGGAGGTGTTTAATTTGAAAAAAATTACTGCTGTTAAAATTGAGGGCAATCCTTATTGTACGCAGGTTTATGATGTACTTTACAAATTGAAGGCGGAATTTCCATCAGTTGAAATTGATATTATTGATGAAAAACTTCAGCCGGAACGTGCAAAAGTTTTTGAAGAGAAATATCGTTATCTGCCCGCTATGTTCATTGACAACAAAAAAGTTTATGAATCACATCCCGGCGAATCTTACGAAGAATGTTTTTCAAAAGTTACAAAAGTTTTTAAATCTGCCTTGTAATGAGAGGAGAAATTTTTAAATGATTGTTGTAATGTCTCCAAACGCCACGAAAGAAAATCTTGACAACGTGGTAAAAAAATTGGAGTCAATGAATCTGCGTACCCACCTTTCAACCGGCGACGAACGCACGATTGTTGGAGTTATCGGCGACAAAAAAATTATCGCCAACCTTGAAATGGAAATGATGGCGGGCGTTGAAAAAACCGTTCGCATTACCGAAAAATATAAACTTGTCAGCCGTGATTTTCATCCGCAGGATACAATTATTGACGTTGACGGCGTAAAAATTGGCGGCAATGAAATTGTAGTAATGGCGGGACCTTGTGCAGTTGAAAATCTTGAACAACTGCGCGAGGCGGCTCAAGCTGTCAAAAAATCCGGCGCAAAAATTTTACGTGGCGGCGCGTACAAGCCGCGTACTTCGCCATACGATTTTCAAGGACTTGGCGAAGAAGGCTTAAAACTTTTGCGGCAGGTTGCAGATGAATTTGATATGAAAGTTGTTACCGAAGTTGTAGACCGTGAAGATATTGCGTTAATGGAAAATTACGCAGATATTTTACAAGTTGGCGCAAGAAATATGCAAAACTTTCAAATGCTGAAAGCACTCGGCAAAAGTAAAAAACCTATAATGTTAAAGCGCGGACTTTCTGCAACAATTTCAGAATGGCTCAACGCGGCTGAATATATTATGACGGGCGGCAATGAAAATGTTATGTTCTGCGAACGTGGAATTAGGACTTACGAAACATTTACAAGAAACACTTTGGATTTAAGCGCGGTTGCGGCAGTCAAGGAACTTTCACATTTGCCAATAGTTGTAGATCCTTCGCACGGCACGGGACGCCGTCCAATGGTTGCGCCAATGGCACGTGCAGCAATAGCGGCGGGCGCAGATGCTTTAATGATTGAAGTACACCCACACCCTGAAATTGCACTTTCTGACGGCAACCAATCTTTGACGCCGGAAGATTTTCAAAAGTTAATGGCGAATTTGGGCGAAATTGCAAAGGCAGTCGGCAAGACAATTTAAGGGCTAAGGACTAGGGGGCTGGTGTTAAAATCCCTAGTCCTTATTTTTCGGAAGGTGTGGCGATTAAAAAATATGAAACTTGCGATAATTGGCGTTGGATTAATTGGCGGCTCGTTGGGATTGTGCTTGAAAGAAAAACTCGGCGATAAAATTTTTATAAGCGGTCTTTGTCGCAGTGAAAAATCTATGGAGCTTGCAAAAAATTTGGGCGCGGTAGATTTTGCAGATTCTGACATTGAAAAAGTTGTCGGCGACGCTGACATTATTTATTTAAGTCCGCCTGTTTTGCAAATTGTGCCTATGGTTAAAAAAATTTTGCCGTATGTAAAAAGCGGCGCAATTTTAACAGATGCGGGCAGTACAAAAAAATATATTTGGACGGAATTGAAAAAAATTTTGCCGGAAAATGTTTACTACATTGCCGGGCATCCAATGACGGGGCGGGAAAAATCCGGCGTATCTGCGGCGAAGGCAGATTTATTTAAAAATAAAGCTTACGTGATTGTTGAAAACACGGGCGCACCTGTCGAAGTCAAAGAAAAGTTAATGCAACTTCTGCGCTTGACTGAAGCAAATTTTATTGAAATGGACATTGAAAAGCACGACCGTTGCGCGGCAATTATAAGCCACGTTCCACATTTGACGGCGGCGGCGTTGGTAATTCTGTTAAATCGCGCAGGGGACGACTTAGAATCTTGCTTAAAACTTATTGGCGGCGGCTTTAAAGATACAACGCGTATTGCAAGCTCAAACGCCGATATGTGGGCTGATATTTGTATGACGAACGGCGCGGAAATTTCGGCGAATCTGCGCGAATTTCAAAAAATTTTGGACGAAGTTATAAAAGCGGTTGATAATCACGACAGGCAATTTATTCACGATTATTTTGTACAATCAAAAACGCGCCGCGACGAAATTTTGGAAACCGTCGAGCGCAAATTTGATCCAAACTGATTTTTGAGAGTTGGAATTTTTCCGACTCTATTTTTTTATTTCAGAAAAATTTTTGAACTTTCGCCATTGCAGTAATACCGCGCTGATGACCAATCCAGCCGGTAGTATTTATATCAACAGCCCAAGGCAAAGCTCTAAGCGGCTTAACAATCCAACCCAATTCCAACATTCCGCTTGAGCCGTTATCGCCGTCTCCCGCGTTAGAATAAGAAGCGATAACCAATTCTGAATCTTCCTGCGTCCGCCGATGAAAAATTATAATGTTCGCCGCTTGATAAATCAGCCTCCATGCTGCCTTGATGTGCATGATAATAAATGCCGTACACGTCAAGAAAATTATTGTGGTTCAATCTGAAAGCTTTACCAAGTTTCAAATGTCCTGATAAAGTCGTGGCTGAAGTATCATAAGTAACCCTGCCAAAAAAGCCGGTCTTATCTATGTTATCAGATGCAAAATCAGTTTTAACTTTGCCAACTCTAAAACTGCCTTCATAATAAAAACCGTTCGGCAACATACGCCGCGCAATTAAACCGCCCGCAATGTAACGCGTTTTACCGTTGCCGTGTATACCTGTTTCAAGGTAGCTGTCATAATTTCCGCTAACATAGTCAATAATTGGCGCAATGGTAAATTTTCCTGCGCTACTTTGAAGACTGCGTGCAAACCCTAAGTTAATGCTTTGAGTTGTCCTATCGACGTGAGAACCGTTACTGCCTTTAATCCTCAACGAGCCGCCGCCCATATTTGCAAATATTTCCCAGCCTTTTGAATCAACTACCATAGCGTTTGCACTTTCTTGAACAGTGGTACTACCTTCTTCATTTTCAGTATTGCCGCCGGTATTTTCAATCTTTGAAGTATCCATTGAAGTTGAAGTCGATCTCGAAGTTGTTTTACTAACGCTGTTAGTCACGATATTAATTTCAGGTTCAATATCGATTATATTTTCAATCGTTGGCGTATCCAATGAAGTTGTAATTGCTCCCGTTGTTGTTTTATCGACGCTTTCAGATAAAACTTTAGTTTCAGGATTCAAAGTATTTGGCGATTTTGTAATATTTGCAACGATGCTATTTCCGGATGGTTCAATGCTCATTTCGTAATTTTTAGAAACGCCTTCGGTTAAAGTACCGTAAATTGTACCGCTCGTAGTAATTAAGTCGTTTGAATTTGTCAGCAGGTTAATTGTATCGCCAATTTTTAAATTAGTATTTCCTGAAACAACGCCGGCATTAATTGCAACGCCGCTTAAATTTGTACCGGCGGGATCTGTCAGCGTCAACATTGTATCGCCGTTAATTGCACTGCTCGGAAAGTAGAAATTCAAGTTATCGAAGTTGTAAGTATTATTTGCGGTTAAACCTTTTGCACGGACGTTTAAAGTATTTCCTGAAGTTAAGCCGTTGTTTGTAAATCCGCCATAAATATTTCCAAGATTCGTACCGCCGTATAAATTAACGGTGTTATTTTGGGCGTTGCCAATATCAGTCTTGCCGCCGTAAATATTGCCGCTGTCGCTATTTTATACATTTTTTGCTTTGATATTCAAAACGTTATTATAAATTTCAGAATTACTATTACCGCTACCGGCTACAATGTTACCTGAAAAAGTTCCGCCTTCAATGTTTACCGTGTTGTCGTGAGCAACGCCATTATCCATAATTGCGCCGCCAATTATCAAACCGGGATGAGAAACTGTTGAAAAGTTGCCGCTGTAAATATTGACGACGTTATTATAGGCGTTTGCACCCAGTGCGCCAAAAATACCGTTATCATCAACATTGTAAGTGGCGTTGCTGATATTAACCGTGTTATTGTAGGCGTTGCCGGTATCATGTCTTGTACCGAAAATTGAACCTGCAAGCGTACCGCCCGTTATATTTACCGTGCCGCCATAACCGTAACGACTGCCGCGAATCATTGAGCCGGTAAAATTACCGCTGGAAAAATTTACAGTACTGTTATAATCTCCGCCCCAAATAGCAGTGATTGTTCCGCCGAAAATATTAACTGTTTCATCGTGCGAAGTACCATTACTGGAAACGCCGCCGTAAACATTGCCAATCTTCCCGCCATAAATATTTATAACATTGCCGTAACTTTCGCCCGTGTCAACATCAGCCCCGCCGACACTGTTAATATTGCCGCCATGAATATTAATTGTATTGTTGTAAACTTTGCCGCTGTCAGATTGTCCGCCGCTTATGTTGCCGGTAATGTTAATATCATTTGAATTGACTGTGATAGTATTGTTGTAAATATCGCCGCTTGTAGATCGCCCGCCCAATATTGAAATCAGCGAAGTATTGACGCCTTCGCCAATTATAATTTTGTTATTGTAAATTGCGCCGCTTGTAGAATAGCCGCCAAAAATTATTCCGTTAATTCCGTCGCTACTTTCCAAATTATAAAAACTTCCGCCGTTAAAATAAATTTTGTTGCCGTAAATGGAATTTAAAGGACTCCAGCCGCCGAAAATTGCGCGGTTGATTGTCCCGCCGTTTAAAGTTATCTTATTATTGAAAGTTGGCGCGGTGTTAGAGTAGCCGCTCCAAATTTATACCAATTAAAAAATTAAACAACCTGCAAAATTTTCAACGACGGCAAGCGATTTTCTAAGAAAGGACTGATGCCTTTTTTAAATTCAGCAATATTTTCTTCGGCAGTTTGCAACGCCTTACCTTGTACAATCAAAGTTTGCCCTTGACTTTGAAAAATTTTCCAAGCATATTCAGCAATTTCATCAGCAGTATTTTTACCGTCGAAAATCGCCGCCGTAAAAATTCTTTCAAAGCGATTCACAGGAACGCCGCCGCCTGTTACAGGACTTGCCAAAAATTGAACTTCATCAGCAAATTTGGCGCGTTCACAAATATATTTATTCAACGAATGGCAACGCGGCGCAGTTTTATTTATTGCGGATTCACTTTGGCACGGCAAAATTTTTCCCGCGTGTACTAAAATTGTAGTTACGTCTTCAATAATTAACGGATTAAATTGAGGATTTTTTTGATTAAATTCTGTAAGATTTTTTGGGCGGTAATTGTCAGCTGAAAGATGTTGCTGAAGTTTTTCAAGTAAATCTTTGTTTAAATTTATCGTACCAATCGGCAAATTTATTTTTTCCGGCAAGGGATTTTTATCAGCCAAAATATAATTTGTTTCAAGAATTAAATTCGTTCGCGCAGGTTGAGAAAGTCTTATTCCGCCGCGCACTGATAAATCTTTTCTGAATTGTCGATTCAAGAAATAATCTTTGACTTGCTCCCGCATTATTGGATTTTCGATTGAGTTTAAAATTTCAATACAATTTGGCGGCAACATTAAATTTGCGCGTTGTTCAATAATCGACGCGGTACAAGCAAATTCAACTTTCGCCGCTTGAAACATTTCTGCAACTTCACTGAAATACATACAAATCCAATCGCGGTTAAAATATTCGTGCGCCAAATAGTCATGATTGTATTTTTTTGTACGTTCAAAAATATTTTTAACGTCCGGAACCCGTGAAAAATATCCTTGCGGCGTCGAAATAATTTTTTCGGTAAACTTTAAAGCCTCTTCAACGCGGTTAAAAGTTTTGCTACTTTGATGAGCGTATTTGTCATGCAATACAAAAAGTTCACGCATTGGCGCGGCAGGACTCCAGCCGGGATAACAATTATAACTGTTGTACAAAATTCCGCCGGTTTTTAAAAACTTCCGCACAAATTCTACGATATGTTTTTGATTTTCAGTGCTGATCCACGACCAAATACCGTGCAAGCTGATTGAATCAAATTGCGGCAAGTCGTCACGATGCAACATTTCCTCAAAACTGTTTTCAAAAAGTTTTGCGCCACTTCCCGACGCTTGACACAAAATATTTGCGTGCTCCGCGTGCGAAGGATTAAAATCTGTACCAAAATAATTTCCCGGATTTGCGGCGGCGTGAATATTTATAGAAACGCCCTGCCCGTAGCCAAGCTCGCAGTGATTTTCATTCTCAATGGGGGGGGCGTCAGTACGCCATTTGTGAGCAAACAGAATCTTTGAAAGGTAGGATTCAATTCAGGATAATAGCCGTAAGTATAAGTCGATTCTGTAAAATAACCTTCGTTCCAATCGTTCATTAAAAAATTTCCTCCTAAAAATTTTTACGGCACATTCTATCACTGCCAACAAAATTTGTATAGCTTGTTAAAAAGTTTGTAATTTTTAATGAAAGTTTCAAAAAAGTTTTGAATGTGTAAATTTAAATCGATTTTGTAAAACATTTATCAAAAAATTTTTCGTAAACAATCTAACGCCACTGATAAAATTTGTACAGCTTATTGAAAAACCTTTGCGCTTTTTGATAAAATTTAGCAAAGAAATTTGGAGGTGTTCAAAGTGTTCAAAAGAGTTTTGATAGCGAATCGCGGCGAAATTGCAGTTAGAGTTATTCGCGCCTGTCAAGAATTGGGGATTGAAACGGTTGCAGTATATTCTGACGCGGACAAAAATGCACTGCATACGCAAATGGCGGATATTCGTTGCCACATTGGAGCGGCGGACGCAATGGAAAGTTACTTGAATAAAGACGCGCTGATTAAAGCCGCCAAAGAATCGAAGGCTGATGCAGTTCATCCGGGTTACGGCTTTTTATCTGAAGACGCCGAATTTGCAGAAATGGTTACTCAAGTCGGCTTAACGTGGATTGGACCATTGCCTGAAACAATTAAACTTGTCGGCGACAAAGATGCGGCGCGTGATGCCGTTGCTCCTTCAGGTATTCCAATGGCTAAAGGTAGCCCGCCAATTTATAATAATAACGTAGCGTTTGAATTGGCGCACTTTGTGGAATATCCCGCAATTTTAAAACCTGTCAGCGGCGGCGGCGGTAAAGGTATGTTTATTGTCCACGACGACAACGAACTCAAAAAAGTTTTGCAAGTTATCGACGTTACAAAAATTCGCTATTACTTTGAACATTATATTGAACGTTCCCGCCATATCGAAGTCCAAATTGTTGCAGATAATTTCGGCGAAGTTGTACATTTGGGCGAACGTGAATGTTCAATTCAACGCCGCAACCAAAAACTTTTGGAAGAATCGCCCTCAATCGCTTTAAGTGAGGAAATGCGCGAACACGTCGGAAAGTTGGCAGTTGCCGCCGCTAAAAGCGTTCACTATTCAAGCATTGGTACGGTTGAATTTTTGTTAGACTTGGCAACGCACGAATTTTATTTTATGGAAATAAATCCCCGTGTACAAGTTGAGCACGGAATTACAGAGGCGATAACCGGAATTGATTTAGTACGGACTCAAATAAAAATTGCCGCTGGTGAACCGCTGGACTTTTCGCAAAAAGACGTTAAATTCAGAGGACACGCCATAGAATGTAGAATAAACGCTGAAGACCCGGAACATAATTTTTTACCCGCGCCCGGCAAAATTAATTTTATGCATGAGCCGTCCGGTCCGCGTGTAAGATTTGATAGCGGAGTTGCGGCGGGACTTGCTATTGAACCTTATTACGATTCACTTATTGCAAAAGTTATCGTACACGGAAGGACACGCGGCGACGCGATAAAAATTATGCAACGCGCTTTGAATGAATTTATCATTGAAGGCGACGATATTAAAACTACAATTTCGCTCCACCAAAAAATTTTGGCAGATAATTATTTTCGTACCGGCAACATTGACACGCAATTTATTAATAAGCGTTTACCAATCTACGCCAAAGAACCTAAAAAACTTTCGCTGAAAGAAAAGTTGAATCTGAAAACAATGCTTAACGAAAATTTGACGACGGTTTTTGACGCCGGATTAAATGACTTTGAAGATTAAAATTGTTGTTGTAAATATTTAACTGTGGTATAATTCGCGCAGGAATTTTCTAAAAATTTTTTTAAGGAGTGTTACAGATGAAACTACCGAAAATTTTAAAACGTGTATTGACTGCGGGGCTTGCAGTGGCAATGGCTCTGGGCGTTGCAGGTTGCGGCGGCGATGGTGCAAAGAATGAAACTTTTTTGAACATTGCAACCGGCGGCACAGCGGGAACCTATTACCCAATAGGCGGCGCAATGGCGGAAATTATCAACAAAGACGTTTACGGCGTCAACGCAAGCGCACAAAGTACCGGCGCATCTGTCGCAAATATCAATATGCTTGCTGATGGTCAAGTTGAAATGGCGATTGTGCAAAATGATATAACTTATTACGCCGTCAACGGGCAAAATATGTTTGACAAAAAATTTGAGACTCTGCGCGGAATTGCCGCTTTGTATCCTGAAACTTGCCAATTCGTTACAATGGCTGACAGTGGCATTATGTCAATCGGCGATTTGAAAGGTAAACGCGTTGCAGTCGGCGCGGCAGGCAGCGGCGTTGAGGCTAACGTTAAACAAATTCTTCAGGCTTACGGTTTAACCTATGATGACATTGATGAACAATTTTTATCATTTGCTGAAGGCGCAAACGCCCTTAAAGATGGTACGGTTGATGTTGCTTGCGTAACTGCCGGTTATCCTACCGCCTCAATTCAAGACGTTGCCTCGCAAAAAAATATTCGCCTCATTCCGCTTGACGAACAAAAAATTACTGCCTTAACAATCGACTATCCTTTCTATACGCGTACAGTTATTCCGGCGGGCGTCTATCAAGGTTTTGATCAGGAAGTTCCCGCAGTTAGCGTTATGGCGATCCTCATTGCAACCGACAAAATGGACGATAAAACCGGATACGATGTAACGAAGTCGATTTTCACAAATACTGATAAACTTGTTGCGGCTCACTCTGCTGCCAAGTCCATTGAAAAGAAAACCGCGCTTGCCGGTATGGGATTTATTAAAATGAACGGCGGCGCAGAAAAATTCCTCAAAGAGCAATAACATTTATAGTTTAACAAAAAATAAAAAGAACCGTACCAATTTAGGTACGGTTTTTTTAACGTTCGTGAGAAAAATACAATTTGTTAGGTACGTCCATTCCCAACTCATCACGCGCAATTTGTTTGATACGTCCGGGCGATTTCAACTTTGCAATTTCAATTTTTAAGCGTTCGTTTTCATGCTCCAGTTGTTGAGTTTGATTTTGCGTTGCAACAAGTGCGTAACCGCGACTTGCACTAATTCCGCTACGAATTACAACCAGCATTGCTAAAATTGAAATGATAATAAAAGCTAATCTGCAACGTGAACGCAACAAATAATTTAACTGCGGACGATACTTAATCAAGCGAAGTTGCGAAGGTTTACTTGCATTTTGATTTTGATTTTCAAGAGTGTTGGCTTGTGGTGTACGCCGTGAAATCATAATATTCCCCCTTAAATTTTTTCAGCCGTGCGAAGTTTGGCAGATTTTGCACGGGAATTTTTATTTAGTTCGTCGGCAGTTGCGATTTTAGCTTTACCGAGAATTTTTATTTCGGCTTTGTGTCCGCAGGTACAAACGGGAAAATTTTTTGGGCAAATACAATCCTGCGCGAGAGTTTTAAAAGTTTGTTTAACAATTCTATCTTCCAACGAATGAAAAGTTATAACCGCAATTCGCCCGCCAATTTTCAGACGTTTAACCGCCGCCGTAACTGCGCCGCTCAAAATTTCCAGTTCGTGATTAACTTCAATTCGCACGGCTTGAAAAACTCTTTTGGCAGGATGCCCGCCGTCAGAAATTTTCGGTACAGCTTTTTCAATAATTTTGACAAGTGCGCCGGTCGTTTCAATGGCGGAATTTTTCCGCGCCCCGACGATATTTTTTGCAATTCGTTTGGAAAATCTTTCTTCGCCGTATTCGCTGAAAATTTTTACAAGATTTTCTTCAGAATAATTGTTAATCACGTCAAAGGCAGAAAAATTTTTAGTCCTGTCCATTCTCATATCAAGTGGCGCGTCGTGCATATATGAAAAGCCGCGCTCGGCAGTGTCAATTTGATGTGAAGAAACGCCCAAGTCAAAAATTGCGCCGTCAATTTTTTCAATTTGTAAATCGTCCAGAATTTTATCAAGTTCAGAAAAATTGCCGTGAATAATTTCAATTTTGCAAGTCAAGTTGGAAAGTTTTTCACGTGCCGCGTTAATGGCGTCTTCGTCCCTGTCAATTCCAATTAAAATTCCATCCTTTTCCAAACTTTCACCAATTTTCAAAGAATGTCCGCCGCCGCCAAGTGTACAATCTAAATAAATTCCGTGCGGCTGAATGTTGAGGGCGTCAACAGTTTCATTTAACATTACGCTGATATGTTCAAACTTCACCGGCTACACCCTTTCTTTAAACTAAAAAAACTTTTGAAAAATAACAACTAACTTTTAAAATCTAATTCAATTTATATCAAAAATTTCCTTCAAACGCAAGAAAAATATTTCAGTAAATTTTCATTGACGATTTTTTGAGACGTGATATAATTCAAAAGTCTAGGAGGTCTTTCTATGAAAATTACCAAAGATATGAATATAATTGAAGTTGTACAAAAATATCCTGATACAATCGGCGTTTTTATGTATGCGGGAATGGGCTGTTTTGGTTGCCACGTCGCACAATATGAAACGGTTGAACAGGGCGCAATGGCTCATGGTATTGACGTTGATGCACTTGTTGACGCGCTGAACGAAGTTATAGAGGCGTCTGACGAACCGGCGCAGGTTGCCGCCGAATAAATATTTTTTATTTTGAATTTGTGACGGCGTGAAAAAATTTGCGCCGCTTATTTTTTAATTATGACAATTACAAAAATTTACAAAGATTCACTTGCTGAAGAATTGGAACTGCAAGTTGGCGATAAAATTTTAAAAATTAACAATCAACCGCCAAAAGATTTAATTGATTTAAGTTTTCTTTTGGCAGATGAAGAAATTGAAATGCTGATTGAACATTCTGACGGCGAACGGGAAATTATCGCCTTTGAAAAAGATATTGATGAGGAAATTGGCGCGGAATTTGAATCTGCGGTTGACAAAATTAAAACCTGTAAAAATCATTGCGTTTTTTGTTTCGTCGATATGATCGCGCCGAATATGCGAAAAACTTTAAATATCAAAGACGACGATTACCGCCTTTCGTTTTTGTACGGCAATTTCATCACGTTGACGAATTTAACTGACGCTGATTTTAAACGAATAAAAAATTTTCATCTGTCGCCGCTGTATGTTTCAGTTCATTCAATGAACGGCAAAGTTAGAGCTAAAATGTTGCGTACACCTTTAGCCGCAAATATTCAAACGCACTTAGACAAATTGCAAAGTTGCGGCGTCGAATATCATACGCAGATTGTACTTTGTCCAAACTTAAACGACGGCGCAGAATTGGATTATACAATTTCAGAAATTTTAAAGCGGCGTCCATTTGCCCAAAGTTTGGCGATTGTTCCAGTTGGTGTAACTAAGCATCGCAAGGATAAATTTTCCTTAACGCAGTTTGATAAAGATGGCGCGGCTAAAGTCATTGAACAGGTTGAAAAATTTCAGAAACAGGCTCGCGCAGATTTCGGAAAAACTTTTATTTATTTGGGCGACGAATTTTATTTTTTAGCAGGTAAGAAAATACCTCCTGCCGAATATTATGACGACTTCCCGCAAATTGAAAACGGTATTGGGCTGACTCGGAATTTTATTGACGAATTTTACGCCGAAAAAGTTTCAAATTCCAATAAAAAAATTTCAATAGACGTGGTTAGCGGTACTTCAATAGCCGTTGTTTTAAAAAGTTTGGCTGAAGAGGAAATGCGCCGCAATAAAAATTTGGACGTTAGAATTTTGCCGGTTGTCAATGAATTTTTTGGCAACAGAATAAATGTTTCGGGGCTTTTGACGGGCGGAGATATTATTAACACGCTGAAAAAAAATTCTCGTCCTTGCGACAAAATTTTAATTCCGAAAACTGCGTTGCGTTCAGGTACTGAAACTTTTCTTGATGATGTTACTGTTGACGATATGAGAAAAATTTTTCCTGCGAAATTTCAAGCAATTTCAAACGGCGGCGAATTTTTACAGGCGTTGAGGTTGTAAAACATTTGAATTGTTGGCAGAAATAATTAAAAATATAAAAAACCGGCGGCAAAAATCTTGCACGTAAAACTTTATCAGTTAATTTAAATAATCGAAAAAATATTTGCAAGAATGAAAATTGTATTAGTTGCAGAAAATCCCTAAAACCTAACCGCTAATACCTAACACCTAAATTTGGAGGTGATTTAATGAGCAAACCTATTGTGGCGATTGTTGGGCGTCCAAACGTCGGCAAGTCAACGCTTTTCAATCAGATTGGCAAAAAGCGCGTGTCGATTGTTGACGATATGCCCGGCGTCACTCGTGATAGAATTTATATGGATGCAACGTGGCTTGAAAAAGAATTTACGCTGATTGACACGGGCGGAATTGAAATTTATTCCAACGGCAACAAAATTCTGGACGAAATTAAAACGCAGGCGCAAATTGCAATTACTGAAGCGGACGTTATAATTTTTGTGGTGGACGGTCGCGCAGGTTTAACTTCAGCCGACGAAGATATTTCAAAAATTCTTCGCACTTCCAAAAAGCCGATTGTAATTGCGGTTAATAAAGTTGACAGCGTAAATCTGGAGCCGGATATTTACGAATTTTACAATTTGGGATTGGGTACGCCCATTGGAATTTCGGCAAGTAACGCGCTGAATTTGGGCGATCTTTTGGATGAAGTTATAAAAAATTTTCCTGACAATGAAGGCGAAACGGCTGACGACGACGAAATAAAAATTGCAGTGATTGGGCGTCCGAATGTTGGCAAGTCATCACTGGTTAATAAACTTTTGGGCGAAGAGCGCGTTATAGTTTCAGATATTGCAGGTACAACGCGGGATGCCATAGATACGCACTTTTTTAAAGACGGCACAAAATTTACTTTGATTGATACGGCAGGAATGCGCCGCAAATCCAAAGTTGAAGACGCGGTTGAATATTATAGCGTTATGCGTTCACTTCGTGCGATTGACAGGGCGGACGTTGTTTTAATGCTGATTGACGCGCCTGCAGGAATTACCGAACAAGATAAAAAAATTGCAGGCTACGCGCACGACAGCGGCAAAGGTTGCGTTATAATCGTCAACAAGTGGGATATTTTCCCAAACAAGCACGACCGATCTACAAACAGATTTACAGACGAATTACGCGCCGAAATTGGATTTTTGCAATACGCGCCGGTTTTATATCTTAGTGCGTTGACTGGACAGCGCGTCGATAGAGTTACCGAGCTTGTTAAATTTGTCGTTGAACAACAGACAATGAGGATTCAAACAAGCGTATTAAATGAATTGATTCGAGACGCCGTTGCAGTCAATCCGCCGCCTACCAAAAAAGGCAAGCAGTTGAAAATTTTATTTATGACGCAAGCCGATATTTGCCCGCCGCGTTTTGTAATTTTTGTAAACGATCCTGAACTTATGCACTTTTCATATTTGCGATTTATTGAAAATAAATTGCGTGATACTTACGGCTTTGAAGGTACGCCGCTAAAATTTGTAATTCGTAAGCGCAATGAGGAGGAATAAATTTGAAAATATCAAAATTATTTATTGGCTTGTTAGTTGCAGCAATGCTGACAATTTCGCCGGTGTCTGCCGCACGTTCAACCACGCCGGACGATTCAACGGGCTTTGTAATTTTATCTGAAGTTGTGCCGGATATTATTCAAGAAATTCGGTATTTTTCAACTTACAATTTTGTTGGTGAAAGAATCGAAGGCTACGAACAACCAATGGCAATTATGACGATTGAGGCGGCGAACGCTTTAAAGGCAGTTTCAGACGAAGTTAAAGCGCACGGTTATCGCTTGAAAGTTTTTGACGCCTACCGCCCGCAATCTGCGGTTGATCACTTTGTAAGATGGGGAAAAAATCTTAATGATTATCGTATGAAATATTATTTTTATCCTAACGTTGACAAGTCCAGATTGTTTATCGAAGGCTACATTGATGAAAAATCAGGACACAGTCGCGGCTCCACTATAGATTTAACGCTTTTTGATATGGCAACCGGCAAGGAAGTTGACATGGGCGGAACGTTCGATTATTTCGGCGAACTTTCACACCCGGACTACAGAGGCAACCTTACCGAAGAACAAATTAAAAATCGTCAATATCTGCGCAATGTTATGATTAAGCATGGTTTTAAGCCGCTTGAAACTGAATGGTGGCACTTTACCTTGAAAGATGAACCGTATCCCAATACATATTTTACTTTTGCGGTTGATTTTTTAAATAATTAATTTTATTGGAGGTGTTTTTCTTGTTATTAATTGGTACTTTGTTTTTGAGCTATATAATTGGCTCAATCCCCACAGGTTTAATTTTAGGTAAGTTAGCTTACCGCCGAGACTTACGCAGACTCGGTAGCGGAAACATTGGTGCTACAAATGCTTTTCGCGTGCTTGGCAAGAAAGGCGGCGCGGCTGTCTTTCTGATTGACTTCTTCAAAGGTGAAATTGCAGTTCTTCTCGGTATGTCAGTAATTGGTACACCTGCTGCAATGATGCTTTGCGGTATGTTTGCCATTATCGGGAACATTTTCAGCATTTTCATGCAACTCAAAGGTGGAAAAGGCGTTTCTACTACGCTTGGCGTGCTTTCCATTTTGATGCCGAAAATCGCCTTGGCTGTTGTTATCGTTTGGGGGGCTGTCGTTTTCGCTACTCGTTATGTTTCTCTCGGTTCCATTACCGCTGCTATCTTAACTCCTATTTTCGCTGCCTTCTTAGATTATGATTGCTATTATATCGCTTTCTCTGTTATCGCTATGGCTTTCATCATCGCTAAACATAGGGATAACCTCGAACGTTTGAGAAAAGGGCATGAACATAGATTTTAATTTTTAGTGGTGAGTCGTTGATTGTTGGCGGTTGTTGCTGCTGATAATCAACGGCTATTTTTTTTAACCGCTGAATTTTAAATCTGATTGCGCGATTAAATAACTAAAAATATTCTACGTAACATTTTTTTTTAGCAATTCAATCTTCAGCTTAAACGCAGATTTAGATATTTACTCAATATCTGTAATTAATCTTCAGTTTAAACTCCGGGTTAAATACGTACTCAGTATCTGTAACTAATTTTCAGATTAAACGCCGGGTTAAATATTTACTCAGTATCTGTAAATTAGTTTCAGTTTAATACTCGATTTGAATTTACTCAGTATCTGTAAATTATTTTCAGCTTAAATGCCGATTTTAATATTTACTCAATATCTGTAACTATTTTCAGATTAAACGCCAAGTTAAATATTTACTCAGTATCTGTAAATTAGTTTCAGTTTAATACTCGATTTGAA
>ERZ842401.468-NODE-468-length-59017-cov-12.747888_pt1 | contig 59017 bp, 74 predicted proteins | sample MGYA00521270_ERZ842401 | MGnify/ENA primary metagenome ERZ842401 (study PRJEB31892, sample SAMEA3878208) | bioreactor metagenome | biome: Moose rumen | place: Sweden | collected 2011-10 | study: EMG produced TPA metagenomics assembly of the PRJEB12797 data set...
CTACGAAACCAGGACCTGCCATGACATGCTGCTGGTCAGATGTACTATAGAACATGTCAAGTGATTTAACACCTGTTACAGTACTAATAAGACCTTGGTTAAATCTTGACTTTGTAAATATGTTAGTTGACAACATGTCTGAAACGTTATCAGTTACGTTGTCTAAGAACTTACGACCAAAGTCACTTACAGCGGACTGATTTTGTTCTTCGTTAAGGCTGAGTTTTTCGTTTGTCGTGTCTACAAGTGCACCAGCAAGAGCAGTAATAATTCCAAGAATAGCTTTTTCCATTATTGTATAGTCGTTTGAATTCATTTGTGTAAACTTCTGCTTGTCAAATACAAAACTGCTTGTCAAGACAGGGTCTGTTTGCTTTTTCTTATTATCACTGATACCACTATCTGTAGAACTATTCTCTACATCTTTTTCTGGTGGACTCTTTGAACTGTTATAGTGAATATAAGCATACTGTCCAAATGTCTGTTGAAGATGTACAATTGCACCAAAACGTGGAGCAATAGAGTAAATCATTGGATAACCAAGCAAGGCCATAATAGCAGTCCATACTGTTCCTACACCGCCATCAAAAGCAAGCAGTGATTCAAGTGGAGATGCTTGTAATATAGCGTCACCAACAGCTGCAGAAGAGAATGATGGGCTTTTGTAAGCCGCAGTATAGTTATTTGTAATTGGCAATATCTGTTTATTAAATGTGCCATTACCAGTATACTTTAAGTGTGATACAATTCCGTAAAGCTTAAGCTGTATATACCATTGTTGTTCACTTGTACCTACGACCTTTGCGTCAATCTGGTTTATCTTATCCTTGTTACCTACTTCGTAAGCAGCATCAAGGTCATTCAAATCGCGCTCTGTAAGAGGCTGCAGCACTGATAAATGCTGTACAGTATTATTAAAACCTTTTGTTATATCAAAGTAGTCATCAGGAATCTGACCACCTGTTAAATCACCGTGCAAGCCAACGTAACCATACCCTTGAATACAGTATTCAATTGTATTTGTTTCAAGGTTAAACACGACAGCCCATTGGTCAAAGTTATTAGACAAGTGAATACCAATAATAACTCTATCATCTGTAAGTGTATTTGACCATTCAGCAGCAGATATAATCTGACTGTTAGTAAGAGGATTATATGTGTTCAAGTACGCTGTGTCACCAAGTACACTCACATCATTAAGCTGTTTACCAATATCTCTGTTGCGTACAGAAACATAGAACGTAGCTACTACCTCAAACTTTTCACGGATGTTAAGCAGTGTTACATTTATCTTGCCATCTTCTTCTTTAAGTGTTACTAACAATGCACCATGTACATCGTTATACACACTTGTTACGAAGTAACGTAAGATATTGGTAGGCAAAATATTTGAACGGAGAACTTCATATACTTCTTTAAAGCGGTCACCATTCCAATCATCATACTCATCTGTCTTTCTTTTAAGTATAAAGTTCTCTTGGTTAAGCTCAAGTACATGCGAATCATCTACCCACCAGTAGTTTTCAACTTCAACAGTTGTATTCCACTGTTGTCGTACAAGCTGATATAACGGATGTTGAGAGCTGTCTTTAATGTAACCGATTACTTTATCTTTGTTAGTTCTGATGTCTGTACTGATTACTCTTATACCTTCATCTTTACCTTCAAAGTCTGCAAGGTCAACTTCATAACCTTTAATTGTAACTTTGCCATTGATAACGTTAGTCAAAGCGGCTGTAAACACAAGCTCAGAATTACCTTCAATTTTGAGATGCTGACCCTGTTCAATCGTGGTGACTCTTACTTCAGACTTAGGATTTAACACTCTCTGTTGCACATAATCATATTTGATAATAACATTGCCTTTCTTGAATGCTACTTGTGAACCACTTGCACTTTCAATAGTAATATCTGTATCACTTGACTTATAGAATCTAGCAGTGTTGTTTTTGAAAATCAAGTCAAGCAACATGCTTACGACAGCTGTTTCATCTGAACCACTTATATTTGTAACAGTAAGTTTGTCAACATCTGGATTGTCGATTACAACAATATCTCCTGCATCGTATACAGTTTTCTGGTTAGTTATATCAAATGTAAATGGAACTTCAATGTTGTTGATTTTCAGTACTAAATCCATGGACATAGTTTCAGGGTCAAAATCACCAAGTACTATTGTAGGTACAACAAGGTTTTTATCATTACTGAAATAACTGTGCTGTGAGGAAAGACTATTTGTTACTGCATAAGACGCAGAAGCACTTGTTGGAATTTTATAAATAGTCGGTGTCCAGTTAAGCTTAAGACATGGATAGTTACTTTGCAAAGCAGTCATATTGCCAGATGTATTAGAAATCTGTCCACCATACGCAATACCAGGAATGTAGTACGAGTATGTAATCTCGTTGTTCTGACTGTCTACAACCTTCTTAGCATACCATAAGCACGAATCGTCGTCAACATTTTCAATTCTAAGTACGACATTTCCACCACCCTGGCTGTCATCAGGCTGTTTAGAATTCTCAGATATTTTGAAAAGAAGTACTGATTTATCAGTATCATCACGGTCCCAATAAATCTTACCAGTATCTATCAAATCAGCTGTATCAGCTGTATCAACTGGAGCAACTATAAATGCATCTTCTTCATTGATATTCGATAATTTACGCATCTCAGGATATGTAATACGTGTAGCAGAGTGTCCCCATACAGGCCATGCCAGTTTAACACCATCAATAACATTACCAGTTATATAATAGTTAGAAATCTGTTCAACGCCGTTAAGAGAAGCAGTAGATACTTTTACAGTATTCTTTGTATACGATACAAGTACATTTCTAAACCAGTTTTTACTTGTTGGAGTATGTGGCGTCCAAATATTATGCCAACCAGTCTCGTCGTCCCATATTCGTTTAAATGTATAATTGATACCAAGTGTTAGTGCTGCTGACGCAAGTTTAGAAGATATATTTGTTGAGGTGAAACGTGAGGTATTATTCACACCTTTGATAAGCGTCTGACTTGTAGACGAACCAAAGTAATATGGCAAACTATAAGCAGTACCATCTACAATAATTGAACCTTCCTCATGTTCAACATGATTAGTATACTCACTACGCATATCTTTTATATGGTGATAGATAAACGGTGTGAGAGTATAACCAACTGTACCATCATACATAATAAGACCAGATGCAGCACCATAAGGCACAGCATATTTATCATGTATGTATACGCCAGGAGTGATATACTTAATGTCAGGCTTTACATTGGTCAAGAGTTCAATTTCATTATACGACATGTATGTCACATCATTGTAGGTGTTCTCATTATCAAAGTAATCTGTAGGACTTGTATAGCTTGGATAGTACTTATTCCACTGCTCATCAAATGTTTTCTTCCATTCAACATAGTCATTCTGATTAGAGAAATCGTCTTCTGTTTTATAGTCAAAATCATATCCTGCACGGTACTGCTTAACTACACGTATGCGGTTATAATCTTCATTTTCAGTAATACACTGATTATTTGCACTTACATCTGCATCATAGTCACCTAAAACCTTAGCTCTGAACTCATCAAAATCATCGATGTAATTTACACCGTCTGTCCAGTAAACACCTTCAATTGTTTCAGCACCAAGAGTAAGGTTATACTTAGGAACTTTTTCAAATGGCCAGAAGTTATCTTCAGAATCATCTGTACCTACTGTCTCGTAAGTACCACCAATGTATCTACCAGCCATATAGAGTTCTTCGTATGTCTTAGCAGGTAGTGTTGTTGAGTAATTAGTAGTTGGACCTGTAAGTGTAGCAATGATTGATATGTCTACAGGGAAATTGTCTTTGATAAACTGCTCATCATCACCTGTATCTGTATTGTCAGGGTCACCTTTAAGTTTAATTGAAAGAATATCTGATATATCAGCACTAGTGTAAACACAGTTAGTTTTATCTGACCAATCATATGGGTTATTCTGTTCAAAGTAGTTTGTTGCTTTGAAAGTGAACGAACCCCATGTATAAACATTACCAAGCAGGTTGGTAAGCAAAGCAGTCTTCTTACCACGTAAATTAGAATACTGACGTGATACACTAAACCATACATCACCGCTATTTACCTTATATTTAAGTGGCTGCCAGCCAGTATTCTTTTCAATAGTATTACCTACAAGAATCTGGTTAAAACGGTAAGGCAAGTTTGTTACAAACTGAATGTATGCAGACTTACGTCTGTAATTGTCAGCAAGCACCTGCTCACCTTCAGAGCCATAAACATTTATCCACTTTACTTTTGTACTTAGACCAGTACCAACCGACACTGCAACTTCGTAGTTACTTACGTTGTCACATTTTTTAGCATTAGGGTCTATACGTTCTACTGTAAAACCACATGTTGCCCATAGTGGAAGTTTCCAGTCAATCACTACACCGTCCTCATCTTCAGCTAACAAAACGCTTTTGTCTGATGTAGCAAAGTAAAAATTCCATGGGAACTTTAAAGACGGATTAGAGCCAATAATCATCTGCTCATTTGAGTTATCTTTGAACCAGATATTTGTAAACTTCGGATAATGCTTTTCAAGTATGTAGTTGATATTTACTTTCTCATCATCAACACTTGCATTATAACTAAATGTAAGCAAGTTATTGTCTGAGATAGTCGGGCTAAGTTCAACACCTTCAGGCGTAATCATTTTATTTGTGCTTACGCTATATTTATATTTACCCCACAAGTAATCTGTACCGTCAAATGAACTCATTTTAGTAGACGTTATAGAATTACCAGTCATTTCTGTAGCAATATATAAATCAAAGTCAAGTGAGAAACCTTCAGCATCATCAGATACTGTTACAGTTGTTGTGTAATTAGCATTTGTTTTGCTTACAATTGAGAAACCTTCAGTTTCCATGCTGAGCTGCTGTGTTTCAGGGTCCCATGTGATATTAAACAGTTTGTCATTAAGTGTACCAGTAATTACATTACCGTTAATATTTACGTCACCTGTAACAATAGTATTAGTAGGTATTACAACAGTATGTGCAGTTTCTTTAAGAGATTCTTTTGTCGGGTACAAAGCAAGCAGGTTTGCATAGACATTGAGATTTGACAGCTGTGCCCATGCGTTATCAGACAGCTGCAAACGGAATACGTTATAATCAAAGTTATAAACATTCCAGCCTGCAGCCCAACCGTTCTTTTCAAAGCGCAAACTATTTGGCAAGAACTTTCCTTGGTATCTTTGCCAATTATGCTGGAACGTAGGTTGTGATGTAGGCACAAGCATATCGCTTGTTGAGATTTCAAGTCCTGCTTCAAGATTTATATTCTGTTTATTTCCGCCTTCCATTATATTGTTACCTCACCAACTTTAATAGATTCAACAAATGCTGCAATAAGGAACCTATGTAGTTCATCAGGTACAGGAATACCTAATGCTTCGAACTTAATTAGTGTAGCAGCACACATAAGCGTTATCTGCCGCCAGTCAACGTAATACGGTAATGTTTCAAAACTTACTTCACCTTTGATTATCTTAAGCACACAACGTGCAGTAGCAAGCTGCAGGTAATCAATCGGCTCCTGTCTTGATTTGTCTTCATCACTTAATGGGTCATTTAGATGGACTGGTTTAAGTGAAATGTAAGCAGTGTCAATGAGATTCTTCACAGCATCCCAATCCATGTTGTTATCATTACGCTTGTAACCTGCATTATAAATAATGTATAAACGCAAAGCATTAGCAATGAAATCAGACAAAGCAGAAAGCTGTGCCTGGAATACACTGTCGCGTGTCTGGTCAAGAGCAACTACTGCTGCAGCTGACCTCATGTTCTCCATGTCAAATGAAGCATTCTGAATACCAGCAAGTTCATACATTGCCGATTTATATTCCTGCACAGTTCCAGAAAGCTCAGGGTCAAGTGGCGTAGGGTTAATAACTGTCATGAGAGAATCAATTGGTCTTTGTGAATCTACGTAAAGACATTCACCAGTACCATTTGTAATGCTCTTCATAGCAAGCTCAACGTCTGAGTTAAATACAGGTGTCGCGCCTTTATACATTCGGATAAGCTGTTGTTGCTTAGCGTTAATCTTGTTTATCTCACGCTGCATTGGATAAAGCAAATCAAACAAAGATGCACTTGTTGTGTTATTAAATCCTGTGTCCCAGCGCATAACAGCAACAAGTACTTCTTCAAACGGATATTCTCTTTCAGGCATTGTCTTGCCGTCAATTGTAACGTAGCAAGTCTGTGTCAAGCAGTTGAAGTACATGCTCAAGTCTACAGATACTTTACCTGAAATGTTTTCAATCATTTCTGCTTTCTGTTCTTCATCCAAGTCCTGCAGATAAATCAATGCCTGAGCTGCTGGGAACGCATAATCACGATAAAGCATCTGAGTTATCTTGTTCTTGTTCATTTGGCTTTCAAAAATGCCAATCTCATAATCATTTGCCTTGCAAAGTTTTCCAGTGTACGGGTCAATGAAAACATACGAGAAACTGAGAATAGCAGAGTCATGGAATACGTCGATGCATGTTCTGTTGAACTTGTCTTTATTGATGTACATACGCAGAATGCGTTCAACTTCGTCTTTGTAAATGATGTACTCAAAGTTCTGGTCTTCAGAAAGCAGATAAGGCACGAACTGAATAGTGCCAAGTCGTGAAGTTACTTGGTCAACAATCTGTTTAAGGTAGTTTGTAGAAATACCTGTACCAGTGTCTGTACGTTCCTGGTCATGCCAAGTAAACGGAGATGCATTATATGAAGATATAGCCCAGTCGCTGTGTTTCAATGACGGGAACATCTTATTATAGAAAGCACAAATCTTCAAGTACTCTTTCGAATACTTGTTTTCTATAATAGAGGCAAGTCTGTGAAAGTCAGTGTCAATTGCTTCAGGTAACTCCCATTTGTGTGTATCTTCACCAGGATACAAGGTTGGACGGTTTACTTGAAGTACTGGGTCAAAAACATAGTGTATTCCGTTTATAGTCATGTTTTACCTCATCTTACTGGAGCATGGTCAGAAATGAATTGCTCAACAGCAGTTTGGTCATCAAGTTTATTGAAGATGTCGTTGTCATTGCTAAGACCATGATAGCTTGCCTTCGCAGATAAAATACGCAGCTTGTGTCCTGAAGGACTTTCAATCTCAACAACTATATCCTGATTAAGTTGCTGTGCAGCATTCTTAACCAGGTATTCAAGAAACTCAACAGACCACTGTTGTTTATTGAGTATGCGCAAAGCTTTACGACGTGTAGCTTGCTCATGATGTATCTCAATTATTCGTCGTAACAAGCTAGGTTCTTTATTTTTATTGCCCATAATATTTACCTTATACCTTTACTTACAAAATGTAAATGTGCAAAATTGCCCGCACTTTAGTTAGCAAGCAACAGCAACCAAAAGTCTAACACTTTCCGAATGTGAATATAACCTTTTTTCTATTAGCTAATTAAATTTTAACTTGAGTTCGAAAAAAATTTTCCAATTTCAAATTAAAAATCAATTAGCTAATAAGAAAAAATATATATTCATGATTAAGCCGCGGCTTCCACTTTTTGTTGTTTTGGTTCGAATTAAACCGCAAGAACGTTCCATAAGCAATACCTCATAGCTGATAACAAGTCAGGATGAAATACTTTGTCATCAACTTCCGAGTAAATTTCCCCATTCGGTCCCCTTGCTAGTACTGTCGAGACACATTCATGTTCAGCCTTACCACCTTTCATGAGTAGTAATCTTCCTGTACGCTGCAGTTCATCAATCTTGTCCCACATAATCTTTTTATCGGTCTTGTGGGCGTTTGCAATCTGCATACTTAATAATTTCAAGCCTGGGTCTTCGAACTTACATTTCAAACTCAACTCCTGTGTTACATGCTGGTCATTGTCGTCGGCGTCCCACAAAATACGTTTATTTGCTTGCTTAGCACTTTCTGGGTTATTATAATCAATATTGAAGAATCCGAGTGCTTTACCCCATGCTATCATTACCTGCTGCTTGAGGTACTCCAACTGTGACATGGTTCTGTCTTTAATATCAAGGCGTGAGAACTTACACTCGAAGAACTCATAGCCTTTACCTTCATCATCAGACCATGCTATACCAATGATACAGTCATTGTCTGATACACCGTAGTCAACACCAAACAGTACACGCGAAATTTTCCATTGTGGAATACCTTCTGCTGGGTCGTACACCTTGTAGTTCGGATAGAGTAACAAGTCATCGTCGTATGCCCATTCACCGTTATATTCACGACGGACGAAAGGTGTGTCCCATGTCAAGCCTTTTTCTTCAATTGCTTTTTCAACGTATGCTTGTCGTGCTTCAAGGTTTACAGGATGTGGGTTGTCTCTCCATGTCCAAGCGAAGTGTGGAACTTCCCATGTCTTCCATGCCATCTCACCGAATGTACCTTTGATGCTAGGAGGTGTTCCTGCACAAAGGAACTTGTAATCATCAGCATAGTCCATCTGCATTGGCTCAAGAACTTCACGCTTAAGATATTCCAACAAGTCTGATTTCAAGTGGAAGAACTCGTCGATTACAATTACCTTTGCACCTTTACCACGAATCTGGTCAGGGTCCTTTGTGTTGCTAAGACCTCGAACAAGTATCTTGCTACCATTGTCCATGTGACGCCAGTTAAACCGTTTACCACGTCTATCTTGCAAGTGACATGCATCAATAATCTTGTTCATTGCATCATCAACAATGCCTTCTGTAAGTTCCATTGTTTCACCGATATAGATACACGTAGTATTAGGTTTACGCATGCACTCAACCAGACTACATGCTACAAGGAAGTGTGACTTTCCTGCGCGTCTAGAACAACAAACTAATATTGTACCATTACCCGCATTAAGTACCTGTAACTGCTTATCGAATAGCGTATGCAGAATCATATAAATGTTATATGCATTGTCGTATGAAAGTTCTGCAATTTTGCTCTCACCTGGACGGCCGTCAATACGGTCGATGAGGTATGTTATTGCTTTTGTATCACGATGCATTACAGCATTCATGTATAGCGTTCGCAACAATTGGTCACGTTTCTTGTCAGAATCAAAATTAGCGCTAGTTGCGTAATCTGTAACCAGGTCAAGTTCTTTCTTAGCCTGTGTGATGCGCAGCTCGATTGCTTTAATCTGGTTCTTAGAAATAAGAACAGCGCCATCTGATGTGTCAATCGTACCAGTTAATGCTGCTTGTGTCAAGACATTTGTCCACTTAGCGTAAGACATTTCCGCGCACATTACAGCATATTCAGGGTCTTCTTGAATAAATAAGATAAGAGGCTTCTGATTTGCTGAAGCTATCTCATAAATACTATCAAGCCCTTCATCGACTTCATGTCTCTTCTCAGATGCATACCACGGCAACTGAACTTGCTCATTTAACATCTTACGAGATTGCTCAGTAAAAGATGTATCACGAGTGAATTCATTAGTAGTTACTTCGTCTTGCGTCTGTTCAGCTTCAAGGACTTGTAATGCGTTTTCTTCCATATGATTACCTTATGTTTATCTGGTTTTATTTTTGTTAACAAATAACAATTAAATGACTCCCGAATAAATAAAAATTAAAAGTGTGACAAATATAACAACTATTGTTATCATCATAATACCTCGATAAAATCAAACTGCTTAAAAATTTCACGCACTTGCTCTACATGGTCGTTAGATACGCGAATCTTCATAACAGTCTTATCTGACTTAGTCTTAACCTTCACATTACTTGCAGGCTTTGACACAAACTTATTTATAGAAGGTGCACGGTACTCTGGAATTGAAATGCAGAACTGTTTGTAGCCTTGCTTTGTTATCTTTCCATAGGAAGATGTAATCTGCAAAAGTGCTTTACGTGCATCTGCTTCTGTGTCAGCTTCAACATAGACACACGGCCAATCAACGCTTAGTATTTCAGGTTCTTCACCTGCCATTCGCATCAGTACTTCTTTTCTGCCGTGTCCGTCAAGAAGATAATTTTTATCATCATGCTTCCACACTGCAAACGGCATCATCAACCCTTCGTTCAACAATGACTCTTTAAGTTCACTGAGGTCTGCATCAGTACGCTTTTTCAAACTTCCCTGGAACGCAATGACTTCAGTTATCTTAACACTATCCTTTGTCATACAGTTAATTTTCACCATAATTAGCTCCTTATTCGCATTCTAACATAAGCTCATATTTTTGTACACAGCATTAGCTAATTGAAAAATGTCAGAAAAACACGTTATATAGAAGGAAATTTACAAGGTATGTTCACGTTTAACCTGTACTCGTGTTATTACACACGCTATTACATACATTATTACACATGCTATTACACACGCTACAATACTCATATTTAACTAAAAATAAACAACTAAACAGGAACAGCAGCAACAAGAGCAGGTTGTTCAACACCAGCGGCAACCTATTAACCATTCTACGAGTTACGTTAATTGTGAATGTGTACTTTATACTATTTTAATATTTTTTTCAATTTGAGTCCGGACCGTCCGTCCGCTCTAAAGTTAAAATTGAAATATTCAAAGAAAAAAGTACACATTCACATTTGAGCTTGTAGCAGTGTCCTATTTTGTTGTATTATAATAAAATAGAAGGTTTAAAATTTTGAACCAATCAATGAAAAATTTAAACTTATCTTAAAAAATGGCTTAATTTGTTATATTACAAAGAAATAGTGAATGTACCAAGTTTGTTAACATCGGTTAACACGAAATGTACATTCATAATTTTACTATTTGCGTGTGTAGCTTTAAGTATAAAATTTAAACATGAATCGTTCTTGAGGCATTAAAAGCAAGTTGTTTGGGCCGCTGTTGTTGTATGATACGTTCTAGTGGTGCGTGTTTTCTGGCCCTGGGGTTTTTGGGCAATTTTCGGTAAAAAAAGTTTCTGGATAAGTTTTTGTATTCGCCTACTCGCAACCGCTTAATAATATCAGCGACGCACGGCGCGCACGGCACGAATCGCAAATCATGATTCGCTTCGCCCCGGTGTTACTGATGCCGGCACCCACAGTTTGGTTCACGACTCACCAGTTGTGGATGAGGGAAATACAACTCACTTCAAGCGACCCATGACGCTCTATTCATGGGAAGGAAACACACATGGCTAAAAAAGAACTCGACCCAACATTTGAGAACAGCACTGGAATCTTCGCAGACCCAGTAACAAAGACACTGCTCACAGAAAATGAAGAGCGTACACAAACTTGTCCAGATGCAACAACATTTAAGTATCCAAAAATTAAGGCTTCAGATGGCAAGGAATACCGCCTCGCATCAAAGCTCTGGAACCGCACAGAAAAAGATGCTTACAATGCTTACAAGGCAGGCACTGGCACAAGCTCCGGCGAAACCAAAATACCAAAATCAAAGGTTGATGTGGCAATGATTGACAAGCTCGACGAATACTTGAAAACGGTGCTCAAGGACAAGGACCTTGAAACTGCTCTAGAACTCACCAAAGCACTTCGACCAGAAGACCCTGCTATCACCAAGGCTAAGAAACAGGTTGCCAATATGACACCGGAAGAGAAAGCACTCTTCATACAGCTTCTTTCCGCTTAAATAACAGTTTACCTCTCAAGTACATTGGAAACAGTGTACTTGGATGGGTAAATTGACCCAAGAACACAGTGTACCTCTGATTTTTTGATTGTCATGTTATGACGTGGTTAAAAAACAGACAAACCTGGTTCGGAAACGCATATGTATATACGCTACATTAAACCTTCAAGAATTGTTTCAAAGGCTGCAATGGTCCAGAAAATGGAGCAGTTGACAAAACAATCAGACACAGAAGTGATGTTGGACCGCAATGGCAAAGTTTACAAGTTTAAGTTCACCGTCGAACAGTTCGCAACACGAAAACAGGCATTTGACATGTTCAACAAGGCAAAAAGCATGCTGAACTGGCAGCAGTACTTCGAAGAGGTGGAGGAGTAAAATATGAAATATATTAGAAAAGAAGACTTTTGTAAAATTCTTGACACTTTCATGGGCAGAACATTAACTGTTGAGACACAACAAGAGATTATTGATTTCATGGCCAAGGAGCTCATAACGACGAATTATGTTCCAGAAAACAAAAAATGTGTTGAAGTTTTGGCTAAAATGAAACACACAACAAAGAACCCAGAAGATACTCCCAATTGGTGCTCGACCTTATCTGATGGTTCTCAGATTATTTGGAACCGAAAGAATCAACAGTTTTATCACTTGGAAAGTCATGGTATTACAAACTGTGACTACGATGACTGGAAACATCTGTTCCCAGAGATTACTTGGACTGAGGACCTTGAATGGCTCATTATTAACATGAGCATCCACGCATTTGCTTTTAAGATGCAATTACTGCTGAAATGGCGTCAAGGTAAAATTGATACGCTTTCTAGATATGTGGAGCTTTAGTTCGTAATACCCTGATAAGCATTAGAAATAGTGCTTATCAATGGTCTTATGACCAAAGGAGTAATAAATGTCACAATTAGACATGGCCTGTGCTGAATTAAAACGCCTTCTTACTAATAAGAATGCTGTTGAACGGTACACAATCATGCATGACTCACACTACAGTCATCCTGGTTGGGTAGAAATGCAAAACAAATGTAGTGTGAGGGTAAAATAATGCGAGTTATCATTAAATGCAACATGTTCTATGTGCTTGACAGTTCTAACAACGAAAAAGCATGCTTCAAATCATTCAGAATGCTTGCTGATTACATAATAGTCATGCAAATGGTCGGTGTTTCAATAGAGGCATGCTAATGGAACAGAAATCAAAGCCGTGGACTAAAAAAGAGTTATCAATGCGTGTTGGGGTCGAAGAACTTGCTAAAGCAGTTATTTGGCAGTGGCATTTGGATGGTGAGCCCAAAGCAGACTTACCTGCAATTAAATATTGGGAGCGGATTCTGGAAAATGTTAGACGATGAAACGATAATCTTTTTAATCGTGCTAGGAATAGCATTCGTGGTATTCGTGATTGTGCTTAACCCATATTTCTGGCAAGGATTCCGTAATGCCAAGTACTGGGATGACCTTAAACACAAGCGCAAGAACGAGAACGAGAACACAGACAACAAGGATATTAAACCATGGACAGACAGTACATGCTAGACACGATACGGATTCGCATGGAAGAAGTCGAGAAGAAATACAGAGCATGCTTTGATACTGACGGACCAAGCAAGAGTAAAGCTGGTGCTGCAGTAAACAGAGCACGCTGTATGAAGGAACTTAGAATACTTCGACTGCTCGAATATCTTATTATGCGCTGTCCGGAAACATTAACAATGGATAATGCAGATTTATGTAATGCATTTGACCAACTTACAGAGCCGAGTAAGAAGAAATAAAATGAACACAACACTATTATTAACGCTTGCTGAGCGTAGACTTGCCGAAGTTAAAGAGGCAATAGAAAACAATGACATAGACAAGATGATTGCATGTGCAGTCTGTGGTTTATGTACTGAAGAAGAACTTATGGAGAACAAAGATGAGAATCAAACAGAATAAACTGGGCAAACCAGATTACGAGTACGTTACTGTACTCAAAGGTAATAATGTTATTATACGTATCTATCATGAACCACAATATTGTGTTATGATTGAAACACTTAAGGACAAGCAGGTTTATCCGCTTACGTTCGAGCAATATAATAACTACTGTGACAACGCTCTCACGTATATGTACCCAAATAAAGAGCTGTTAAGCATACAGTTACAAGTTGCATGTGCTAAAGCAAGGCAGTTCAAGGACGATGCTAACTTGCATAGGTTCTGGCTCAACGTAGCAGACTGCTATAAAAGAAAATACAGGAGGCATAACAATGCACAAAGACTTTGCAATTAAGCTCGCTAACATGCTTAAAGATTCCGGTATCAGAGATACGTGCTTGAACTTCATGCACGAACATCCTGAAATGTTTGTTGATACGTTTACTGGTGACAGTAAAATCATGAGCATCGATATGTCTATATCAGTTGTTGCTGATATAAGTAACATAAAGAATGACCCTGGCTTTATTACAGTTACACTTGACAAGGACAATAATTACACAGAACACTTTAAGCGTAACAATAAGTACTGGAACTACAAAAAGATAAGTGATGACGAGCATTATAAACTCGGCAGAAAGAAATGGTTGGTCGACCATCCAATGGGAACTGACCTTGAGAACGAGATGTCTGGTGAAGAACTCAGTGACTGGTTCTGTACACTGCCCGATGATTTCAATGTTAGCATAGATGGTGTCATGACTGAGCATGTTAATGCTGAATGGCTTGACAATTATACTCAAAGCGTTGACTGCAAGAATGGTTGCGTGCCTTACGAGGAAGATGGCATTGTACATCTCTGGGTTGGTGGAACTGTAATGGAGGGAAAAGATATTGTCATACAGAAATGAAGCAGCGTTTGCGCATAAACTTATTGAGCGCCTGAATAAAGAAGGAACAGACTGTGTGCGTCTTGAATCACATAGCACAGAGGTAGGAATACCTGACATGTATATCCAAGGTCATGGTCACGACTGCTTCCTTGAACTCAAGAACAAGGAGATTATCTACAGACCAGGACAAGAAGCATGGCATAAACGTTACTACGTAAAGCATGCTAGACGCAAGTCTGTTCTTACTCTTTGTGCGCGTGATAATGGTATCTATTTTACTTCGCAGTTCGACAATGAAGTGCGTAAGATAAATGCACGTAACATGTCACGGTTCTTGTTCATAGCAAGTACACGCATCAGCTATGCAGAGACAAACAGGATAGCTCTGGTACATTGGGTTAATAAGTTCTGGCCGCAGTTTGACTGGGACCCTGACATAATTGAGTGCGTGAACGGACACCTGGACGAACCCTTTAATAGCAAGTACATGAACAGCAACAAGTACCGATTGTACGAGGAGTTGGATTGTCTATTCACCGCTGAATTGTAAATATAACCTTTTTATTATTAGCTAATAGATTTTAATTTGGATTTTGGAAAATTTTCGAAACTCAAGTTAAAAATCGATTAGCTAATCGAAAAAAAATATATATTCACAATTAAGCTGGGTGTTTTTCCTGTTGGTTAATTAAAGTTTTTGGATAATTTGATTAGCTAATAGGTTAAAATTAAAAAATCGTTGTGATATTATAAAACCACGATTGATTATAACATGTTTCTTTTTAATCTGATTTTCATTAATTGTGTTCGTTGAATACAGAAAACAGAATTAAATGGAAACAAAACACAAGGAGCATATCATGGAAAAGGTAGCAAACACAAAACACAAGGAGCATATCATGGAAAAGGTAGCAAACACAAAACCAACAACAGAAGTTAAGCCACAGGCTAATGAACACGCAGCAGCAGTTGATGCAGAGAAACTCGCAAAGTTCAAGGAACAGAAGAAAGCCGCAGCTAAAGCTTGGAAAGAGCGCAAAGACAAAGAAGCAGCAGACCGCGTTGAGAACGCAAAGAAACTCATCGAGTTCTTGGGTATCAAGAAAGTTGAATTGCCTTCAGACCTCGCTTCATTCCTCAGCGGACTTGCAAATCCGGTTGTACATTCAAACGGCGGTGGCAACAGCCTCTTCAACAAAATCTTCGGCGACTCTCCGAAGGTTGGCGACAGCGTAACACTCATGGATTACATGAAGAAAACGCTCAAATCAAAAGCAGACCTCGACCGCTACTGCAAAATCTGGGCAGAGAAAGGTACAATCCTCGAGTTCAAACCTGCCGCAAATATGCTTGAATCAACTTACACAATCAAAGCTCTTGCTTAAAGCAACATCGCTGGATTCATACCGAATCCGCATGCCTGCTTAACTTTAAGGGTACTTGGTATAGCGCCGGGTACCCTTTTTCTTTTTATGAGAGTGTATATGTTTTGTTTTTAATTAGCATGTTACGTGTTTAATTATTTAATTATTTAATTAACATGTTATATGTTAAATAATAAACAAAGACCAAAACGCGGAGGTGTAAGCATGGATAGTGAAATAAGATTCGTGCATCGTGAAGAAACGTTTAATGACTTGGCTGTACGTGAACTCGCAGCTGGACGTTCAGCATGTATATGTCGCTTGCAGTTCGGTAGGTGTACGCGCAGCGAGTGTCGGACATGCTCCATTGCTAAACAGTACACAGCCTGCTACAACCAGCTCACTGACTATGACAAACAACGCCTTGCTACATACGTAAGTGAACAGTATAAGCATGATAGCTTGTACCCACAGAACTGGATGCCATATAAAAGACTGTGCTTGAATACTATAAAATGGTTTATCATAGGTGTCATCTGCTTCTTGCTTCTTATTCTACCTCTTGCTATGCTCGGTGCTCAGCCTATGAATGCTTACGGGGTAGACCACGAGCTTGAAAACAAAATTATGCTAACAAGCAGAGAGGTAAACAGGCAAGTTACAGACTTGAATAAAGATGGCTTGATAAACTGTATTGATTATACGTGCTTGTGGAAAATAATCTGGGATAGACGTTATCCTGATGATGCTTCAATTGCTACTGTTATACGGATAAAGAACGACAGAATACATCATCTGTGTATTGGTATCTATGATGACTATTCTAATTTGATATTAGTAGAAACACAGGTTATAAATAGAAATTACTTTGTTAGTTACTGGTATTCAGGCCTGTTTAATAAGCAAGATATTATATATGGTGAGACAAAGAAATGGTTAAGTGAGGTCAAAGAAGAATGAATGCTTATTATGATGGTTATGCTAATCTTGCTGCTGCAATTCTAAAGCAAGGCGTGAGAGAGAATGACACAGCATTTCTTAAATCTGAATGGGCAGATATACTAAGAGAAATCTGTAAGATGGATGACGATTTCTATGGTGACAGAGAAATACGTCAGACACGTGGTAGGATAGAACATATTGGAGGTTAATATGAATGCAATAAAGATTAAACCGTTCTTGGAGACAGCTAAGGTATGGGCAAAGCAGAGTCATTGTGTAAGACTTAAAGTTGGTGCTGTGATTCTCAATAAAAAGACAGGACGCCTGCTTTCCATAGGTTATAACGGTACAGTGTCTGGCACAATGAACTGTGACCAGCTGTTTGATACAGATAATCTTGGTTACAACGTACACGGTTTCATTAACATGTTTTTACGTGATACAAATATTCCTGATGATGAGTGTTGGCACATGGTATCTGAGCAGGAATTCAAGCGGTTGCATCATGAATTCTCTGAGAAGTATGAGGTACATGCAGAGCAGAATACAATCTATAATCTGCTTAAAACAAACTCTGCTTATGACCCAGAAAATTTGATGCTTGTATGTACAACAGAACCATGTTGCCAGTGTGCTAAAGCAATCGCTGCTCTTGGTATTAAGTATATAGTGTTTGAGCATAAGTACGACCGTAATACAGAGAGTGTAATCAAGTTCTTTGATATGATGGGGATTAAATCGTGGCAGTATTCAGAGTAAAAGAGAACGACATCTACGTAGAAAAACTTGCTGAATATACTAATGGTATTCTTACTACATGCGGATTATATAGACAAGATGAGCTTGAACCTGTAGAATCAGACACAGTATTACCTATCACTTTTGATATTGAAGGTGCTTCTGAATTGCCTGTAAACTGGTTTGAGCTTGACTTTTGTGGTGCTAAGTTACTTGACATTGACTTTATAAATAAACACTTTGTGACTGACAAAGGTATACAGGACATGGTGTGTTTATATATGTTTAGCTAATACTTAAATTATATTAATGGAGGGTATATAATATGGCTATGAAGATTACAAAGACTTGTGTACATTGCACATACCCAATGAAGCGAGTGTATCTCGGTGATAAGGTATGCTGGATGTGTACAAATAAACGATGTAACTTTACAACTAAACCAAGGAGACGCTAATGGAACAGCAGCTGATTGATGTTTTGGAAAAAGCTAAGAATGAAGATGACATTGATGAGGTGTCAAAAGCTATGATTGCAGCAAGAGTAACGGATGCACTTGTAAAGGTTCGTGAGCTTACTGCACAATATCTGGAAAGTCTTGAGGCTATACAGAAAGAACATAAGCTTGAATTAAAGCTCGGTGGTCTGGCTGTAGTGCTTAATGTTACTGATGACATGTCTAACCCAGCATGTAAAGGACCTACTCAGATGTGTGTGCTTGGTCCAAGAGATAAAGTCCTGAAGAACTTAACACATGTTATGGAGAGGATATAATGGCAAATGATGCATATCATAACAGTACAGGGTATTTCAGAGACCCTGTAACTGAACAGGATTTGACGGGCAACGAGGAAAGAATAGTTACTTGTAAACCAGGTGAACCGTTTGCGTGGCCGATGATTGTTCTCAGTAACGGAGAGGTTGCGAAGCTCTGCTCGAGACTCTGGAACGCTGATGAGAAGCAATGCTACAAAGAGTACAGGAATGGCGGTGAATCTATTAAGTCAGAACGTAAACCCAAAGAACCTAAGCCTGCTAAAACAAAAGAAGAACCTGAGCCAAAAGAACCTGAAGAAAAAACTGTTATTAAATATTCAGAAGAATCGTGTGCGTCGTTTAGCACACTGGCATTGCTTGCTGAATGTGACACAAGCTACGGTGTTTCTTTTATCAACGGCATTACGTATGGTCTTGTTGGTAAGAGAGGTGATAATAAAATATATCACATTCCGAGGTCGTGTATTCCTGATGCAGAATGGGAAAGGTTAAATGGCTGATATTATTATCCGTAAAGCAAAGAAAGACTACGTCTGTGATGTGTGCGGACATATCATACATGCTGGTGATGAATACCTTGACAAGGTAATTACACACGATGGCAAAGCAGTAAGGCATGAGCGGTATCATGATGAGTGTCCGTACTCTGATAACGCTGCTACTGATAAATTTATACATAAATTTATCAAGAGCACAAACATGATTGCAGTGGAAAAGAAAACAGGTGTAAAGGTACGGGTTGCGGGTATATCTAACTATCTTGATTATTCGGTTGAGTTGCTTGACTGGGATTATCATAGAATACCTGATATCAGTATTAAATGGTTTGTGGAGGAGTATGACTATGAGTAGCAGAAATCCCATGCTGTCGCCGTTCTATATTCTTATCAATGATACTGATAAGAATAACATTAAGTATTACCATGATGATGATGGCTGGTGGAATGATTTTGGCAGGCTGCAGGATGTCATTGCCTGGTGTGAACCAAAGTTTGAGGAGGAAACAAATGACTAAAGTAAAATCAATCAGAGACACAATTAAGAATCGGATGGACCATCGCTTGAAGAACCTGTACTCAGCTATTGCTATCTGTCTTAGCTATGGACACGATGGTTACTTTGTTGCAGGTAACAGTTGCAATGCTGCTAAGCCACATGACTTTGACATTTATCCATGGGGAAGTGACTTTGATTTTGAAGACATAGGACCTAGAGTTAAAGCTATTGGTGGTCATGTTATAGTTAAAACATGTAATGCGCTTACTGTAAATATTAACGGTCAAGTCATTCAGTTCTGTAATTACAACAAACATGACTTAATAAGTCTTATTGAATCATTTGACTTTGCTCATGTTCAAATTGGCGTAGCAGTTAAAATTGAATGGGGTGACGAATATGAATACTCAATTATTAAGTACGCTGAGTTCACTGATAACTGGCAAAGAGCACGCATGCTTGAAACAACGTGGTATACAGGCTCTGAATATCCGTTGTCGTCATTGCTCAGGGTGAACAAGTACTTTAAGTATGGCGGTTACGCAAGCAAGCATGAATACAAGAAAGACATTCTGAAAATCTTGAACGACATCATCTCACGTGGATATGACGACTACAAAGATTATAAAGACCAGCTTGCTGCTGTTGATTTGCTATTACTTGAACCTGAAGAAAAGGAAGCAGCATGGGATTTGTTCTTGACATGTGGTGGACGTGGTCTTGTGAAAAAGTTTACTGCAAATGAACTGGAGGATGACAATGAGCTTAGCAGCTTTACGTACTAAGAAGTTTGATTCAGCTGAAGCACTATGCTAGTTCGTAAATGATAACGGTATTTCTGTTATCGAACAAATAATTGTTCATGGTTATGCTTCTTATGTATTATTCTACAGGTAGGAGTAGCAAATGAGCGAAATTAAGTTTTGTCCGCATTGTGATTCTGCTTTAGTTCCTAGTTGGGACCACAAGTATTTATATTGCTTAAAATGTTTTAAGTACAAGGAGAAAATAAATGGCTAGAATGTGTTTATTCTGTAAGCTGTGGGACAAAGAACATCAGGACCCTGTAAGCAAAGAAGCGACGTGTACTTTGCTTGGTTACAAAACAGGACCTGTCCGATGCTGTCCAGGCTGGAAGGAAGCAAGGTCTGAAGAACAGATTGCAGCTGATGAAGCTGAACGTGCACGACTGCTTGCTCTTGGTAACCGTAATCAACCTGCTAAACCAGCTGCTAAGATACCTGCTAAACCAAAAGCAAGTAAAGTTATAGCACAGCATGAAACAGATTATGACCAGGAAATTAGACTGTTTGACCATCAGAAGAATGCACGCAATAAATTCAAAGACAAGAATGAAATTGCGCTATTCTTTGAGATGGGATGTGGTAAGACACTTACATCAATGATGATTATCTGTGACAAGTTTAAGGCTGGTGTTATTGATAGCCTGCTTGTTGTTGCACCTAATGACGTACATAAGCAGTGGTTTGACGACTTATGTGACGATGAATCAACACTATCTAAAGCTATTGCTCAGGAAGGTGTTAATTGTATTGGTCAGATTATCGGTGGTCATGGAGGTCAGAAAGAGTTCTACGACTTTGACGATGATGACGGTAAACTGCACATTGTCTGTACTAATATCGACACGTTCAGCACACCGCATAAATGGGAGATACTTGTTGACTGGGCAAACAAACATAAGACTGCTATCATCATTGATGAAGCAACTGTAATCAAGAACCCGAAAAGCAAGCGTGCTCAGCGCATGTTGTATGAGTTTAATGACGTTGTTAAACGTGGTAAGACAGTCATTGCTTCAACTAAAAAGAATCCTGTGCGCATTATACTCACTGGTACACCGGTTACAAATGGTCCAATGGACTTGTGGGCAATCATGGAGTTCATCAAACCAAACTACTTTGGCCGCAATTACTATTCATTCATGAACTATTACGGTATGCATACTCAGCTGAGTGACAATGACCGTGTAGTTAATGTCATACTTACTGAAAAGACTTGGCAGGGTATTCATGAGTGCCGTGACTACATGGAAGCATTCTGTGTGTTTGGTTGTTCTGAAGATACGTACATGACTGTTAAACATCAGGACCACTACATGGGTCCGTACAAGCATGCTGATGAACTCAAGGTATTGCTTGAACCTAATGCTGTATTCGCTAAGCTTGTTGATTGTGTTGACATGCCTGCTGTAAACTACATAACAAAAGAAGTTTCACTATCAGACGCTCAACGTGCTTGTTATGAAGCAATGAAGCATGATTTGCTTGCTCAATACAAAACAGATAGTGGTACAGTTGAATCAACTGCTAAAAACAAACTTGTAGTTTCAATGAGACTTCAGCAGATTGCTTCAGGCTTTATCGTGGCACATAAAATTGAAGAGCCAGATGAAGATTTGCCTATGTGGGCTGATGATGATGATAGCTATGACATTAAGCCTGATGAGGTTACATGGCTTGGAGATAGCAATCCTAAACTCGAGCAACTTATGCGTGATGTCGATGAGCTTGACAAGCCAATTCTTATCTTGACAAGATTCAGTGCTGAAGCAGCAAAGATATATGACATGCTTAAAGACAAATACAGTACAATGCTTTTCACTGGTTGGAAAACTGTTGGCTCAATGGAAGATTTTAAGCAAGGCAAATATCAAATTATGGTTGCTAACATAAGCAAGGTTGCTCGTGGTTTTAACCTGCAGATTGTTCACACAACAATCTACTATAGCAATACATATAGTATGGAATTAAGACAGCAGTCTGAGTTCCGCACTTTCCGTATGGGACAGAAGCATCCTTGTACATACATAGACTATGTGTCATGCCCTGTCGACAAGATAATTATAGAATCACTCAGGATGAAAAAGAACTTGCTTGAGTATATCCGTGATAAAGATATGAAGGAGGTAATATAGTGGCGTTAAAACCAATTGGTACCAGGAGGAGATATTTGGGTAATGAACTATAAACAGCGACAAGACTTCCGTAAATCGCATAAATGGAAAGAGTTCAAACACAAGTGCAGGCTGCATACTTCTAAAGATTTTATTACAAAGAAACCTTTAGAGCGTGGCTGGAACCTGCATCATCTGGACCTTAACATTCAGCGGTATGACAACATTAATGACATGAAGCGATTTATGCCACTAAATGAAAAGACACATGAAATCATTCATGAGCTTTATAAGTGGTACAGCAAGGACCATAAGGTACTTGACCGCATAAAGATAACACTTGACAAGATGGAGGAATATACAAATGGACCTGATGGACCTGATGCTCGGGATGTCAATAATAAACACAATAACAAAGAACACGATAAAGCAAGCTCTGCTGTTCAAGCATAACAAGACAGGAAACACGTACATTCTGTTAAATGATAGTTTGATTGAATGCACAAATGGTCGTGAAGAAAAAATATACTGCTTGTATGCAAATACTGAAGGTAAAATCTTTATTCGCGAGCGTAGTGAGTTCTATGATAAGTTTACTGCAATGTGAATATAAATTTTTGATTAGCTAATAATCAAAAAATTGGTATGTTTACGTTATAGTTATTAGTATGGACGATACTAAACTCAAAGCCTTTCTCAGAGAGCTCATGATGCCAGTATTAGATGCTATTGTAGATAGTTCATTCAATGTCTGCAAAGCTATGTACAATGGTTTTCCAAAGGAACTCCCTGAGGAAGAGAAACTCAAGTACATTAAAACTGTATTTGAAACACAGCAACAAGCTATAGTTAAAGGTATGGACACAATCGTACCTAATGACTTAGCTTCTAAAATCAAGGAGGCCACTAATGGCAGAGGATAATTTTGACTACCTCAACGCAGGTATTTCAAAAGAAGACAAAGGTGTTCTTAAGAACCTTTCTCGGATGGGTGAGAAACTTAAAGAACTTCAAATCAAAATGCTTGAAACAGCAGCAGCAGCAGACCAGGCTAAGAAAGCATTCGAGCACTATGCTAACGTAATCATTCCACAGGAAATGTTCTCAGCAGGTGTTGATACAATCGGCCTTGCTTCTGGTGGCATGCTTAAGGTTAAGCGTAACTTCTATTGTCAGCCAAATAAAAACGCTGAAGACAGAGCTAAGATTGCTAAATGGCTTCGTGAAAATGGTGGTGGTCATCTTGTTAAGCATGATGCTTCTGTGTCTGCTGAAGACATGAATAAGCTCGAGCAGAGTGGCATTCCGTTTGTTGAGAACACAAGCGTAAATACTACGTCACTGAAGGCGTTCTTGAAAGATAAGATTGGTGCTACAACAGGTGTTCAGCAGATTTCTATTGATGATATTCCTGCATGTATCCATTTTCAGGAAGTTACTACAGTTGAATTGGAGGTATAGAGTATGCCAATATTCACAATGATTATTACATTTATAGCTTTGCCATTTGCATGTATACTTGACAAAGGTATAATCTTAGGCATAGGTATGCTAGTCGGGATTGTAGCAGATATAATATTCTGGACTATACTTGAAATAAAAGACAAGGATAAACCAGACTCAGGATTTGCTATTGACTGGGGCGCATAAACAATCAGACGTGATAATTATATTATCAGTATTCCTGATATATTTCATGATTGTTGTTTATGTATACATCAAGGACATAAATAAATTAAAACGCATCATAAGTATGCTATTGGAGGTTTAAGATGAATCCTTGGAGAGCACCTCAAAGGCTGGATTTAAGATGTCCCTATTGTAATAGGGCATATAATACTGATGACATAGTATCAGAATCATTATACAAGTGCTATGTATGTCAGGAATATGGATATAAAAATAAAGACAAAATGGAAAAATTAGGAGAAAACAAATGAGCAGCAGAGCAGGAAAAATGGAGAAACAGGTTTTGAAGGCACAAATGCCGGAGCAGAAGACAAAATCGGTAACTTACCGTATTGATACTGATTTGGCTGATGAAGGCACTAAGACAACATACATGGTAATTACAGGTGTACCTGAAGATTTGCCAGAAGAGTATGAGAACACGATTCGCCGCACAGCAGAAGCACAGTTCTGTAATGCACTCAATGAACGCAAGTTCCTTGAGTTCTACAGTAAAGGTAAGAACGCTAATGATGAGCAACCTAAGTTCATCAACGTGTCTACTATTGCTTGGGTTCAGATTCTGTCAGTAACAAAAGTAAAATAAACTAAAACTAAAATTAAAATTACGAGGAGTTCATCGTGAGTAACTTGTACGATGATGTATATGGCTTGTCCTACAAAAATGCTGAAAGCAAGATAAACATTCTCAATGCTGAAATTGCTAATTTTGTAGGACAAGGTTTCTCCTCACTAGAAGAACTTGAGCAATGGGCACATGACCACCTGCTTGATAAAGTGGTTTACATGTCTATGAACCACAAGTTCTTCTGTGTCTCACACAAAGGAGAACTTCTTACACAAACAGACTTTATAAACTATTACAGGTCTGTACTATTTTCCGTTGAAAGACATGGTTCAAAATATATAGAAACACCTTGGGTACCTGATGGATTCAAGTTCTATGATAAGGCATACATTGCTGCTGAGCAGTCTGATGGAATACATCAACCACTTTTCTACAGAGATTATGTAGTTCCAAGTGGTTATTATAATGAAGAGCGTGACGCTTTTAATGTGGCAAAACCTTTTCCAGTATTTGCTAAAGAGACTGGTAGAGACACAAGCCACATTTATACATACATACAGCATATTGCCGGTGAGTGTGCTCCATGGCTTCTTGCTTGGTTGCGTGCTAAGATGCTTTATCCGAACGTCAAGACACAAGTTGTTCCAATTATAGTGTCACGTGCGCAAGGTTCTGGTAAAACTACATTTGCTGAAGTTATCTGTAAAGGTCTCTTTGGCAAGGACAATGTTATTGTATCAGACCAGTATGATGCTACAGCCAGGTTTAATGCAGACTATGCAGATGCTCTTATTGTCTGTCAGGAAGAGAAAGAAGAGACAGATAAACGTAACCCAGCAGGTGCTTTGAAATCACGAGCAACTGCTACTACAGTTCGTAAAGAGCAGAAAGGTGTTGACCCTATTTATCAGGAGAGCTACACTGACTTCATTATGACTACAAACAAAGACGTGCCTATCAAGTTTGATGGACGCGAGGACCAACGAAGGTTTATGATTATGGAAGCAGACCAGCACTTTACAAGAAAAGAATCTGAGCTTGCTGACGAAGTATTTAGCAAGCTTTATGGTTATGATGCAAACTATAATAGAGTCGGAATACCATTCCAAGACGATAAGGACCTCATTGCGCAGTTCAAGCATGAGCTCTTTACAAATGAAGAAATTGCTAAGATAGAATTGCGTAGGTTCCCAAAGACAGCTGCTTACAACCGCTGCTTTACATTACCGCGTACTACTGAAGCAACTGAGATTGAATCTATCTTGCGTGCACTTGCTCCATTTATCAGACAGAGCTTGCTTAACAATAACATTGTTACGCAGCTTGAAGATGGTAGAAAGCTTACTGATGTAATCAGCTGTGAAGGTGCTATGCAGTTCATGCCTGAGTACAAGGACTTCAAGAAGTTTGTAGCATTATGTAGACCTCTTGTATTCTATGAGATGGGTAGCATGAAGCCATATCCACATTCAGTTGTTGAACGTGGCGTGCTTGATTGTGCAACATGGTTGTTGGCTGACTTTGACATTCTCATTGATTCAAGCATGGAGCCAATACCTGGTGGCTTTACAAAGATAGCAGGTCGTTATCGCATGTCACCTACTGCTAGATTCTACCTTGCTAAAGATGTTGACAAGCCTAAGGAAACAGTCATACAGCCTAGCAAACCTGTGACACAAGCAGTGATTAAACCTGATGAACGCGTTGGTACACGTCTTCGTGTTAATAATAAGTTTAAGCTTGATTCACGTGGTTGTTTTGAGACTGTGAATGAGATGAAGCCTGGTACAAGAGACTTAACAGACAAGTCGCAGAATGTCCAGTACATGGACACGTTCTTGCTTGAATCAGATGAAACTTCACATCTTAATAAGCAGCTTGAAAAGCAGAGAGCAGAGGAGTGGGAACTTACAAATGGAACAGAACCTATACCGGCAGATTTACTCTACAGCGAAAGACTTCAATTTGCGCGTAAAGAAGCGGAAAGGTTGTTTAACGATGGAATTGCCTGCCGACTTGTTTATTCCGGTGCTAAGTCATATCACTTACTGGTACGAGTTAAGGACGCTCCTACAACACTTGAAGAGTACTCATGGCTCCACGCTTACCTTTGTACGAGTATTTCCGAACGGCTCATATTCGATGAAAGTACAAGCGACCCAGCACGACTTACAAGAAGCCCTGTTGAACTGCCAAGGTACAGTGTTGCTTACGGTATACAAGTGGAAGGAACGCAAAAGTTATTGCTCGAGGACTGGAGCCACATTTATGACATTAGATGGCGAGAGCTGTTTGACCTCTGGAAGAAGCGACCGCTTAAAAAGTCTGAGCAAGCTAATGGCCGAAGGCTTATGCCTACACGCAAAGAATATCAAGACGCTGCTGAAGCAATTATTGATACTACGTTCTGGACGGACAGCAAGTGGGATGGAGAACGACAGCGATGCTTCTTCCCTGCGTATCGAATCCTTAGGTTACTTGGCTACTCACATGAGCAACTTTGGGACGAAGGAATCATGACAAAGGGTGTTGAGAAGTATAAGCATACTGATGAGATTCAGTATTGGAAGTCACGTGGCAGGTCAAGCATCATACAGCAGATTGACCAGCAGATTGATGAGTACGAATTTAATTTAACCATGGAGGAATAAAATGGAAGAAGGAATAAACGAAGTTATCTTTGACGACCCTGTATGGGAGTATGTATTGGTCTCAAAGATTCAACCCTATTTACCAGCTGCGCGTAAATGGTGGGAAAGCTACGAGAAACTTAAAATCGAAGGAACTGGCGTATTCCCACTGCAGCTTGATGACGACACAATTATTCCACCTGGAATGAATATCCGTGTTACAAGCACACCTGTTCGTTCACCGATTAAAAACATCCAGGCGTTTCCATTTGTTCCAACGTCGTACTTCCAGATTGCTGGTGTATGCGGTGGTGTAAACAAGATGATTACACGCGTATGTAATCGTAGTGAAGGACTTAAACTTGAAGAGTTCACGATTATTGAGAAGCACAACTTGCCAAGTACCTATCACAAGGGACAGTTCATTGCTATCATACCAACTGCTATCTATGATGGTGTCAAAGAACTTGGTAAGTATGTCTACTTAACAATACAAGAGCTTCAAGCTTTGGCAGCAGGTGAGGCACTGAAGTCAGTTCAGTGCAAGGCGTCACAATACGCTTTGAAATAAAATAATTAGCTAATAATATATTTTTAATATATTGTTGGTATAATTATATTATACTCGTATGAGTATACTAAATCATTTTAACGTGGCTCATTATGAACCACTAGGAGACATTATGACACAGGACACGTCATTCTTGGAAGACCAGGCAGGTGCTGGCCTTGATTCAATCACTGCTAACGAGCAGGCAATTCCTTACCTCGGTATGGTGCAGCCAGATGGTCAGGCTGCAGCAGATGGCGCTACACCTGGCGTATGGCGTAACTCAGCAACTGGTGAGGAGTATGGTAACGTTATCACAGTCGTACCTCTTGCTTTCAAAACAATCTGGAATGAACGCGAGAACGTTTCACCGTTCAACACAGTTGGTCGCTATGAACCGCATTCAATCAATGTTACAATCCAGCAGCCAAAAGGTGGTAAGGGCTATCCGAAGATGATTAACCCTGACACAGGTAATGAAGTTCAGGAACTCTACGTTTATGCTGTCATGTTGCCTGAGCATCCTGAAGTCGGCGTATTGTTGTTCAATCCTACTGTTTCTTCTATGAAAACATGTAAGGCCTGGAACACGCAGCTTACGTCACAGCTCTTGAAGAGTGGTGCGCGTGCACCACTCTTTGCTTATACTTGGGACCTCGCTTCTGACTTGGTTGACAACCCACAGAAGAAAGGTGCTAAGATGGCGAAGTTCGTCAAGGTAAAGAAGAACGCTGTTATTCAGCGCGAACTCTTCGACACTTACGTCAAACCGCAGCTTCCTGCTATCCAGCAGACAGTACTCAGCATCACATCTGATTCAGAAGAAGTAACATCAGCTGAGTAATTAAAAACCCGGCTTCGGTCGGGTTTCTTTTCAAGGTAAATTATGACGACAATAAATAACAATAACAGTACAAACTTTAAGCTGGGTGTCAAGCATGATGAACACAAAAATCATCTTGACTTAATTGAGCCAGAGTTCATTGAAGGTGTCGGTGAGGTTCTCACTTTTGGTGCTGAAAAGTACAAAGAGAACTCATGGCAGAATGTAGAGAACGGTGAGAACCGTTACTATGGAGCAGCAATGAGACACTTGCTTGCTTATCGTAAAGGTGAGAAACTTGACCCTGAATCTGGTCTAAGCCACTTGTATCATGTAGCATGTAACACGATGTTCCTTGCACACTGGGAGCGTGAAAATGGGAAATAACACTTCTGTACTTGACATTTACGGCGATTACCGTGACATCGACCTTGACTACGGAATGACATCACAGGACTACTTTGTTCACATGCTTCGTTTCAGCAAGGTTGTTGACATGCTCCATGGTAAAAATATCTTTGACATTGGCTGCGGTAAATATACAAACCTGCTTAAAGCACTTTGTATGATGAGACGTGGTCCTGATTATAAGTGCTATATTGGTACTGATTACAACAAGTGTCAGCACTGGCGTCCTGACTACAAACCAATCTGGGACAAGACACTCTTGCTTGAATGCATGGACTTCACAAGCACTGAGGATGTCGACCAGATTATTGCGTGCTTGGAAGAGGTATTTGATAATCAAGAACCGTTCGTTATCACATGCTTCGAGGTTCTTGAGCACATGGACTTTGAAATGCAGAACAGATTACTTTACAACCTGTCACGCATTCTTCATAATCCTAAATTGAACGTTGAATGCTGCCTGTTCAGCACTCCAAATCACAATGGTTCACCTGCTAAGAACCACATCAGCGAGCTTTCGTATAAGCTTGAAGAAGAAATGTTTGACCACTATGGTATTACTGTATGTCAGGCTCAAGGACTGTCAGCATGGAAGAAGTTCTGTAAACCAGAAAACCTTGCTCCAGGTCACAACCCACCACAGTATGTTGACTTCATGCCTGATGCTTTGTCAAAGATGATTTGGGGAGCAGCGTTGCCACGTCAGTTCAGTAACAACATTCTTTATAACTTGACTTCAACTAAAGAAGAACTTAAGCCTTATGAAGAACTTCGCAAAAAAGAATATGAATGGGAAGGTTACCGTCAAGGTGGTTCACACCAGGCAGAATGTGAGTTCCTGTTCAGCAAGGAGTAATATAGCATGGCTCAAGTATCAAAACAGTCAAGACACAGAAGACTTAGAAAACTTAAGTCGTACCAGGAAATGCTCAAAAAAGGTTTCTTAAACAAGAAAACAAAAGCATGGGTTTCTAACCAGGGTGGTTCAAATGGCAGATTTAAGCGCATATAACTTTACAGGTCGTCTTACAAAAGACGCACAGGTAAAAACACTTCCATCTGGCAAAGTCATTACAGAGTTTGACGTCGCTAATAACATTGGTTATGGTGATTACGCCAAAACAAACTGGCTCAAGGTAAAGATGTGGGGTGACCGTGGAGCAAGCATCGCTCCAATCTTCAAAAAGGGTTCATTGGTTGCTGGTTCAGGTACTTTGTCAACTGATGAATATGACAACAAAGACGGCGTACACAAGACAAACATTATTGTTACGGTTATGGACCTTCAGTTGCTTGCTAGCAAGAAAGAAGATTCAAATGCTGCTTCTGACCAGCCTGACGAATCAGACGCCGTGTTTTAATTATTAGCTAATGAGGTAATTATATTTTAATATACGTTATAATATAATTACTTTAAGTAAAAAGCGAAAGAACATAGCTTTTAAAACAAAGGGTTCTAATCATGTAAGGTTTGACCTTACGGTCTTGCAGTTTCCCTAAGAATCTGTACGTAGCACATAGTTCGTGGGTAATACAATGTCGGAGCCAGACCGTTATGCTGGCGCCTTGTCCTGTAGTATAATGGTAGCACATCAGCTTTTGATGCTGAGTGTATGGGTTCGAATCCTGTCAGGACAAATAGGCACGCTTAAGCCTTAGGCCACAAGTTAAGCTAGGTCGCAATACCGATAAACATACGGGTAACCTGAATCATAGACCAGGTGATACGCAAAGCAGGGGTATAAGACTGCTGACTCAGTTAAGCATAGTGTATTCTAGATACCTTTGAGTACTGGGAGCTGGGACATTAGCTCAGCGGTTAGAGCAGAGGACTCATAATCCTTTGGTCCTTGGTTCAAGTCCAAGATGTCCCATTTAGCATGGTTTTTCCATATTAAATTCCTTGTGAAGGGCGGTGCACGGACCGGCCGTGAACAGCGCAAGCGAGTTATGTAACTTTTCCCACTTGTTACATAGCGAAGTACCTTAAGTTTAATTGCTTAAGGTACTTTTATTTTATTATCAGGAGGCCAGCTATGGAGGAAATAGTACAACAGTTCCGTGAAGAACTACAAGAACTTCTTGACCGATACAAAGACCGGTTAACTACCCCACAAATAATGCACATTGCGCAGTTTATCTTTACTAAAACAATCGGAATTAAAGACAATCCGAAACGCTTCAAAGTATCCAAAGAAATCAATAGTATTGGAGAATTCAAATGCATAGACTAGTTGCATTAGACATTGAGACGTTTGACCCGAATCTTAAAGAGTTAGGTGATGGCTCTTGCAGAATGGACGGACGCATTCTGTGTTGTGGTGCATACGGTGATGGTATTAGCAAAGTGTTTGACTTTGACAATCCTAATGATGTGCATGAACTTCAAGACTTGCTTGCTGATAAGACAGTAGACAAGATATTTCATAACTGTATTTATGATTTGTCTTGGTTGTATTGTGGTTACAACATGCAGGTTAATGGTGTACTTCATGACACAATGACGCGTGCTGCGTTGATTGATGAATACCAGTCGCTTGGTTTGGACGACTGCTGTAAACGCCTTGGTCTTCCTGGAAAGAACAAGAACGAAACAATTGAAGCATGGTTCGACAAGTGGCAGCAGCAGATGAAGCTCATTGCTAAAGCAGTCAAGAAATATGGTGTGCTTGAAGATGGCACAATCTTTGAGCCGACAACTGGTGATTGCTGGAAACTGTCTGATGTTGAAATGGAAGCATTGCTTACCAAAAACTATTTGCAGGATGTGTGGAAGAATGCTCTTGTAGTGTGGGCTGACCCTGAAGGTCGTAGCAAGATGAAAGAATACAACTTGCAAGACTGTAAAGCAACGTACATGCTATTCAAAGCTCAAGAGCGTTACATGCGTGACCTTCAGCGTGTTTACAATCTTGAATGCAAGATTATTCCTATCTTGCTCAGAATGAAAAAAGTAGGTATTCGTGTTGATACACGGCATATGCTTGAACTTACAGAAAAGGTTGAAGTAAAGCGAAATGAAGCTGAGCAGAAACTTATTCAGATGTACGGGTTGACTGGTGAGATTATTAACAGTCCAAAGCAGTTCGGTGCTCGTATGAATGAGATGGGTCTACACAGTCCTGTAAGAACTAAAACAGGTAATGAATCATGGGGTGTTGATGCTATTTCCCGTATACATCATCCAGTAGTTCCTATGATTGAAGAATTCAAGAACTATGATGCTATCTTGCACAAGTACTTAAAAGGTTCACTTGCTGCTGGAGTTGTTGGAGAGCGCATTCACTGTACATTCTATCCTATGCTACGTGAAGATGGTGGTACAGTCACAGGACGTTTCTCTTGTAAAGCACCTAACCTTCAGCAGATTCCAGCACGTAATAAAGGTCATGGCGAAGACTTCAGCCAGGATATGCGGTCACTCTTCTTGCCTGAACCTGGCATGATGCTTGCTGCAGATGACTACTCCCAGATTGAAGCAGTATTGCTCGGACACTTTGCAAAAGGTCAGCAGGCTGAATGGTTCCGTGAGCAGTTAAGAGCAGGAGCAGACTTACATAACATCGTCATGGGTATGACAGGTATGACTTACCGTCCTGTTGTTAAGACGTTTAACTATGGTTGTATTTATGGCATGGGTTGGCGCACAGCAATGGACAAGAACTACCTGTTGTTTGAAAAGCTCGCTGCTGAAGAAGGCAAGGATGTTGAAATGTTCACGAAGGAAATGTATGACCACTATCACAAGAAGTTCCCAGTAGTTCGTGACACAATGCAATGGTGTCAGGAACTTGCTAAGTCGCAAGGTTATGTTGACACTATGGGTGGCAGACGTTTACATAAGCCAAAGCCTGTGTTCGACCCTGCAACTGGAAAGATTAACGACTTCATCTACAAGATGCTTAACAAACTTATCCAGGGTACAGCAGCAGATATTCTTAAACAGGCGCTTATAACTGCTAATGAGGCAGGTATTTACGATATACTTACACTTCACTTGCTGGTACATGATGAGCAGGTTAACTCTGTGCCATTCAACAAAGAAGGTACAGAAGCAGCAGTTGAACTTCAGCAAATCATGGGTAATGCATTTAAGGACGAACTGCTTGTACCTATTAAAGCTGAATGTGAACTTGGTCCTAACTGGGGTTACTGGTCTAACAAGATTTATCTTGAAATGCAGAAAGGTAACTTCGACCCAGCGTTCTTTGAAGCAGACTACAGGGAGACACACTAATGGATGCTAACATGCTATACAATAAAATGTTGTCATTGAAAGCTAAAGGTAAAAACTTTATTCTTATCTTGACTAAGGAAACAGTTAAACAACTTGTCAAGAACGAAATACCTGAAGCAAATATGGACGACATAAACATTGCAGATATGTGGTTTGCTGGTGTACACATATATCTCGGTAAGATGGATAAGATTATTCTTATTGAGAGTGAGGTTTATCTGTGAAGAAAGTTTATTACTTTTACAGATACATTGGTCTCAACTGTGACAAGATTAAGTTCCTTGGTACGTTTGAGACTGACAGAAATCCTTTGAGCATCTGGGATATATTATTCCAAGTGTTCTGTGGTGATGGTTCTGAAGGCGGAATGTTTATCCGCAAAGAAAAAATAAATCAGGAGGACAATCATGAGTTGTGATTGTGAGAAACAAATTACCTGTCCATGTGAGATTTACACAGACAATGAAGGTAATCATGGGGCTTTGCCAGCGTACCAGACTAAACTGGCAGCATGTGCTGATGTATGCTTGCCTAAGCAAGTAGTTATCAATCCAGGTCCTTGTAAAATCGACTTGCTTATCGGGTTCGACATTCCTGAGGACATGAAGATTATGATGTACCCACGGTCAAGTCTTCTTGTTAAGAAAGGCCTTATACAGCCTACATCAATCATTGATGCAGACTACTCGCATAAGCATGTGCATGTTCCGTTCTACAACCCAGGTACAAAGCCAGTCATTCTTGAACGTGGCGAGCGTGTAGCACAGATTGAGTGTGTACCACGCTACAGTACAAATGAATGGCCGCGTATAGACGCTGAACGTGAAGGTGGATTCGGGAGCACAGGTAAATGACAAACACTGAGATTTACAAGCAGATACTTTGTATAATGTTCGGAGCTAAAGCAGAAGAAAACAAAGCACAAATTGCTTATGAAATAATGGGTTTTCATGATGTGTTTAACTCAGATGAGCACATTGAAGGTTCGTCTGAAAGCTACATCAAGCACGAACTTGAGTGGTATCAGTCACAGGACCTTTGTATTAAAGGACATCCTGGCATTGAGAACAACAAGATTTGGAAATACTGTGCAACTGAAGATGGCCACGTAAACAGCAACTATGGCTGGTGTGTATTCAGCGAAGATAATCATAGGCAGTTCTATCATGTTATTGATGCTATTGTTGTTGATGATAACAACACAAAGCAGGCTGTAATGTATTACACACGACCGACTATCCATGAGCAATGGAATGACGGCGTGCATGCTAATCATGACATGATTTGCACCTGCTATGTAAGCTATCTGCTTCGTAGAGGTAAAGTACATGCTTGTGTACATATGCGTAGCAACGATGTCTGGTACGGCTTGCGTAATGACCTTGCTTGGCAGCAGTGGGTTCTTAAAGCAGTTGTTGAAGAACTTAACATCAGAGGTGTTAAATGTACAGCAGGTGATATTATCTGGAACGCGGACAGCTTACACCTGTACTCGCATAACGTCGATGAAGCAAGGGAGTGGCTTAGTAGATGAACTTCAAAGCACATGCAGTTAACACAATGTTCAAAGCATTGGTAAAAGACACGTTCTTGAGAGCAAAGCAGTGGTTCAAAGAACATCCTGATGAACCATACTGCTACTGGGCTTATGATGAGTTCATCAGCATTGCTGACAAGGACAATGAAGAACTTCTCAAGAAGCACAAAGAGATTGATAACATCAACGACCACACAATCGTTCAATGGGATTCACTCAGCGACATAGTATTCTTGAGCAGGTTCTGTCCTAAACTCAAGCAGAGTATTTATGAGTTGTATAGTTCAGGCATTACAAAAGGTGATGTTGATGGCTACCACTGGGGCATTGTTCCTGATGGTGAAAACTTTAAGGTGCTATGTTATGAAAACTAAAAGAACATGTGAAGATTGCGGTGGACGCTTTCAGCCAAGCATAATGTCATGCTACTCGCTGAACGGCAGAATGATTTATTATTGCACTGAATGCTTAAAAAGGAGGAATAAAGATGAAGCTGGAAGACGTAAGAACACGATACCAAGGGATTCAGAGCATCATCGGCAAGATGATGTGGTCTGATTGCTGCATGTTCCTTACCTTGCTCACAATAGCAGATGAGCAGGATGCCAAGTACAACTTGCTTGATGTTATCCGCGTAGCAAGGGATAAGGAATGGCTTGCTGAAGACTTCACAGTACATGAGAGTACACACATCTTGAACTTGCTCACAGGCAAGGAATATACACGTGATATATACTCACCTGAAGAGTTCCAGAAAGTTCTTGATGCTGGTATACATGATGACTGGTTCAGTATTGAGAAGTGGCGAAGAGTCAAAGATAATGACGAAATTGTCACGCACTTTAGACGCAGGTTCTGTGACACAATATACAACTCGCAGACTGTCAAGTACGGGGAGCTTGTTGAATATTATGTTTATAAGATTGCTTAAAGAATAAAAAACCCGGCATTAGCCGGGTAAAATTAAGCGTAAGGAAGGAGCAAGCCTTATGCTTTTTTACTATCTGTGTCCATTGCTTTCATGAACACAAGACACACGCCATCAATACAACCTGACACAGCTGTAATGATACCGTCAACTACTGTAGCCTGTTCAGGCGCAAGCAAGTTGACAATTGTAACAGCAGCAGTTGTAACAGCTGCGTTAACACCGATGATGATTCCTAAAGTTTTCTTACTCATAAGAGCCTCCTACAAAAGTATATCCAGCCACCGTGGCAAGTATATGCCCTTCATATAACATATAAAACCTGCAATCATGCATAAAGTCCGAATCAGCAGAACTAGGCACAAAACTGATGCTACCTTGAACAGTATCTTTATCTTTATTCTCTGTTGCTCGATAGTCTCGTAACAGTCGTTCAACTGCTCGTTGATATTCATCAAAGAGTTCGATAAGTTCATCGACTGTTCCTTCCATTCCTGAGCTTCTTGCTGTGATACCTTCAAGTTCTCTGACAGCGTTATCAATTGCTCTGTCACGATTGCGGAGTTCACTTTCAAGTCTGTTAATTTCTGCTTGATGCTTGATGACGTCTCCGTCAACGTGTCTTGTGCTGGCGCAGCCTGCAAGCAACAGGCAAAAAGCAATGATATGAATAATCTTTTCATTTCTCATAGAGCCTCCTTATCTCTACTAACTGTTCGATAACTTCTTTAATCCACCGCTCCATTCGTGATTTGAACTCAGGAGTCAAAAACTCAGGCTGCACTTCCTGTGCGTAGACCAGGCTGATGAGCTTCTTGGTCTTAGCAGTAACATAGCCTTCGTCCGATGAGATATGGTTGAATGTTATCCAGCGCACAATTTCGTCATAAACGAGCTCAAGGATATACTTCGTGAAGAACCCGCCGTACTTGAGCTCAGGCCCGACAAGCCGTATCTTGCCCTCAAGTCCCTGGATGTAAGTGTGCACCCAGTCAATCTGCTCGCGGAGCACGGTACGCTCTTTGTCGCTCTCGGACATCTTGCCTATCTGCACATGCTTGGTCTTGACCCTGATAACGCCGAGCTTTACGGCAATCATCATGACCAAGATGAGCATGAGCACGTTCGGGATGTTCTTGAGAAAAGCCTCACTGGTAAATATAACTGCTATGTGTTCCACATATTTGCCTCATACTGTAATCTCTTATTTCCATGATATTTCCTGTTTTTATTCTGCTATCTTGATAGCGTTGACATACCAGTATAAGTCGTCACCGTTAGAATTACCTGTAACAGATACGAAGGTTATACCAACTTTGTTTGTGTCACTAGTGAACTTTGCTACACCAATAATCGTTTGAGACTGGTACCCGCCAGTAACACTTCTCACTACTCCAGTGTTCAGTGAAGCACCATCGCCTGTTACTGCGAGTGCTATTCGTCCAAATTCACTTGTCACTGTATTCATAACTACACCGACGAGTAACCATGTACCTTTTGGCACATTTACAGTTGACATAACTGTAGCAGATTCATCGTTCAGCTCGTACAAAGGTAATCCACAATGAATGAATGCTCCAACACTGCTAAGGGCCTCAGCAACAGCATTGCTTGTTACAGGGTTCATGTTGCCATCTTCAATCTTGTCCACGGCAGCAATGCCGTTCTGGTCCTCTATCTCGGCCTGGTCGTACTTATCTTTTTCTTCCGCCGACAGTGCGTCCCACTCGTCCTGAGTGCCGTGCCAGATTTTCTTGTGGCCGAACTTGATAAGGCCGAGCAATGTGGCCAGCCCTCTTTTGTTAAGGTATTTCTTGTCCATATCTTACTCCTATTTCTTCATTGTAAGGCCAGTGGCCTGTGCAATCGCAGTTGGAATAATAAGTTCCACCATGTAAAACCTCCAAGGTCAATTACATTATACCCCGTTAAGGGTATAATGTAAATATTACAGATTACGAGTTCTCCCAAAGGTCTTCAATCTCTTCGTCAGTAATCGGCGTGTTCGCAGCAATATTGCCGAGGAAAGCAAGTGCTCCCTCAACAGTAAGCTGGTCGCCGAGCTTGACCCAAGTAATGACGTTCTTGGTGTCGTCATTCGGGTCGACCTCGACATGAGCTCGGTAAACGTCGCCCTCTTCGTCGCCTGTGCCCATGATAGCAACCATGAGGTCCTCGATGGTAGCAGAAGCGATTGTCTCGCTTGTCGGAAGAGATGCAGCAGACGTGTAGACTGTCGTGGTCTCATTGCTGAACACGGTGAGCGGCTCGACGAGCTTCTTGGTCTGGTATTTGTCAAGGTTCAAGAGACCAGAGAACAAGTCCCACATGAGCACCGGCGCAGCCTCAGTGCCAGTGTTAACCGCTACGATGTTCATGCCTTCTTCGACCTGGTGTCCTGCTCCCTCACGGAAGCCTGCGTCGGTAGTGAAAGCATTGATGATGTCATAGACATCACCTTCTTCGAACTCAGTGAGCTTTGTCCATGCTCCGTCTGTGAGCTGCCAAAGGCCGGTCGATGCGATTGAAGAAGCGCCTGTAGCGATCGCTTCTTTCTCCGCTGCAGACAATGCCAAGAATGCGGCGTCTGCATAGATAGCGCGTCCCTTGACGACGTACACACTGGTCTGTCCTTTCTTGATGAGCTTGATAAGAGTACCAAGACCATGCTTATCAAGATAATTGATTTTAGCCATAATTTACCTCCTGTTAGAACTCTGGCTGGAATGGAAAAGGAACTGGTGCATTTGCAAAAGGACCAGGTCCTGCGTTAAATGTATATCCCTGAGGCATTCGGAATACTCCCTGCATTCGCATGTCTGCCTTCAAGTCCTGAATGTTCTGTGACTGCTGAGCAAGCATATCACGAAGACGCTGCATCTCACTCTGGTCCATCTTCTGCTCAACTGAGTTGAACCGTTTCTCAAAGCGCAGCGACTGCCTAACCCCGATTATCTGTGTGCAATTCAAATTGTTCTCGCCTAGTCCGCTTATGATAATTGCGTCCAAGATATTTCAGCGCGTATATCCCAGTTGCCCGTTGACGCTTGCCACGGGGTAACCTTAATGCCGAGTGTAGTATCTTCCGCCAATTTGACGGGGAACGACTGCCCTAGTTTGCATCTTCCAATAGGGCAGTCAATGCTGTTCTCCCAATAACTAATTCCCGTTCCCGAAGCGTTCGTAATCGTAACAGTACAAGCTCCGTCAGTAGGATTTTGCACTACGTGCAACCCTAGAAGGTAAGTTTTCCCTGCGGACAGTTTAACGGTGGTAGCAAGTTGGACGGCACTAGTGCTTCCACCAGTTATATTGATGGTCTTAATACCCGAATAGCCATAATTACCGATGGCAGAAACGCTACTTTTTAGCGTGGCGACGTCTGCCTCAAGCTCCTCGACGCCCTCGACCGTGTACAGCTTGAAAGCAGTGTAGTTAAATGTGCAAGCAATGGCTTGTGCTGTCGATGCTTCACTGTCGCTATACGCTGTGTCACGTATTGAGTACTTAAAGCCAGTGGCAGTTTTTTCAAATACATCAATGAGCATCCACGTATGATGTGTTGCAGCGATGTTACTGAATGATATGGTTACTTCGTAGTCAGCATCGGGCATCGGGCTGTCGAACGTGACAGTTCCTTGAACGTAACCATAACTAGTTGTGCCTGCCGCCGTGCCTTTCCTTATGGTGCTCGCCCCTGTCACCAGCTCCCCTGACGGCGGCGGGTTCCCTGCCACCTGCACGTATTTGCCGTTTTTTATAAATCCCATGCTCATATTTATTCCTCCTATGCTTTTGATACTGTAATCACAATCTGACCACTAATGGCATTATCAAATGTACCAGGGTACATGTATATGTATCTGCCATTCATTACACCATCAAGACTATACAAAGCCTTATTAACCATACCTTGACTGAAGTATGGCACTGACATGTCTTGAACTGTTTCACCATCTTTAAGCATGTGGCTGAGCATGTCATTCCAGTCAAACAATTCGTACCAGCTTGCTGCACCTGAAAAAGTTCCAGCAACGTGCACAGAAAAATTCAAAATAATAACATTACCATTACGAATGGCACAAAGACCTTTTGGATTATTATCACGTTTAGTAATAGTAATATCTGGAATACTGGTACTTACAGGAATGATATAATAATCAAGTGCTGGTGTCTCATCGTAGTCATTGGTCACCATGACCTCCGTTCCGTCAGCAAGCTCACCAGCCTCAAGCGCAGCAGAAAGCTGGTTCTTCGTTCCTGCCCACACAGTATGCCCGGCGACCTTGGTCCATGTGCCGTTCCGTTTTATCAGTGTACTCATAATTGAATCCCCCATTGTTTAGCAACAGTATCAAGGTCCATACCTTTCTGCTTGTACAGATTACGTAGAGCTTGTACTTGCTGCTTATGACTTTTACCTGTGAACATGCTTTGACATCGCTGCATAATCTCAGGATTTTGTTTTGCAAGCTGCTCCATAACATATTGCTGTGGATTTTGCATCACTCTCATTGCCTGCATCATGTCCATACTATACCTCATCATACAGGTCTTTGATTTCTTTGTCCTTGAAAGCAACGATTTCAAGTTCACTTACATCAACCTCTGTTCCTTCATCAGGATAAACTGCATCAGGGTCATAGTGTTCACTGTCAGGATATTTCTGAAGTGTAACAGTTGGCTGACCAAACTTATTCCAGCCGCCTTCGTCTTCATTCTTGACAAATCCTTTAAGTTCTTTTTTGCCAGGAGTTTTAACGAAATAAATCTTGTCAGCTTCTGCCGTTGACCAAGCAGGAAGTGTTGCTACAACTTTAAATGGGGCAAGTGCATCAGAACCAAGCTGCCAGAATTCATCTGTTTCATTTGGATTTTTTACGTAGCCAATAATATACTTACCATCAGGAACAAGATACAGGATATTTGCATCTGCTGTTGACCAATCTGGAAGAGCTGTCACTACTTCGAATCCTGATACTGAACCACCACCAAGCTGGTAGAACTTACCGGCTGTTCCTGATTTAATATAACCAGTTACAGTGTAGTCATCACCTACTACCATGTAAATGATTTTTGGGTCAGCATCATCGTACGCAGGAAGTGTGTCAACAATCTGGAATGATTTGTCATCACCAGCAATTGGCAGCCACTCACCTTCTGTTGAGCTACGTACATAGCATGCTGATTCAGATGTTACGTAATAGATAATTCCATCTTTACCTTCTGACCAAGCAGGGAGAGTAGCAACTACTTCAACTGCATTACAAATAGCAATGTTTACCCATTCGAGACCTGTTGAATAGTAGAAGAAACCTTTAGTATAGGTATCATCAGTAATACCTGTGTACTGAACAACTTTACCATGGTAAAGTGTAGCATCAGGCATTTCAGGAAACTGCATCCAGTCCTGTTTCTTCTGGAAGTCAGCCTGGATAAGATTGATAAGTTCTGTAAGACCAACAGGTCCAAGATATTTATTTACTGCCATACTATGCTCCATTGTATGCTTCAAGAACTTCACTTGTAGTGAGCTCAAGGTTAGCACATGTTGCTTCGAGGTTATCCAGGCGCTGGTCCTGAATCTCCTGACCACTGATTACTGCTTGCATCTGGAGATTCAAAGCATTTATCTGATTGATAATTGTCTGAATCTTACCAGCGTCAAGTGCAGCAATTTCACTTTCAAGCTGTCGTTCAAGAGTGTCAAGTTTATCATTGAACTCTTTCTTTACCTGGTTGCAGAGTTTTTTAATCTCTGCCCAGTCAGCTGATGACATGCTACCGACTGCGCAATATCCCATAAACTACTCCTTGGTAATGTACAAGAATGTTGTAGAGTTTACGTTACCAACGTATTCTCCTTCCAGCTTTGTCTTGTTAATGATGATTGCATTACCAGTTGCGTCAAGACGAACACCAACATAGAAATATTCAAGATTACCAGTTGTTGCATCTCTGAGTTCTGCAACAAAGTTAAATGTTACAGGAATTTCAGGGAGGTAATCAGCTGATACTGTTGCAAGAATATCACCAATTTCAAGTGTGGCATCATGCAGCTCTACAGTTGCCTGAGCAAGTGGAATGTTTTCAAGTCTTACACAGAAGATTGTGTCTTCAAAGTGTGCTGACTTTTTACCTTTAAGTAATTCTTTGAACTCATCACGTAAGCCTTCATCTGCTTCTTTACGAGCAGTTGTTTCAGCAGAGATAAGCTCTGAGAGCTCGTGGTCTGCTGCTTCACGCACGCCTTCTTCACGCTCAATTCGTGAACGCAAAGCATTATCTGTTGTTTCACGCAGCTCTGCTTCATCATGAATCATATCCACGATTTCAGCATCTTTTGCCGTACGGTTTGCTGTCTCCTGAGCAAGTGCTGCATTTGTAAGCTCAACTTCAGAATGAACCTCGGCTTTAGCAGTAGCGATAGCTTGCTCAAGAACAGTACTTGCTGTTTCAATTTTTGTGTTGATGTCATCCTCTGGAACGACAACAGCTTCAAGAGCTGCTTCCAGCTCCTGTTTGGTTACCAGTTCAACATCACCAAGAACCTGTGTACTCATACTATCCTCCTAGTATTTTACTTTGATTATTTTATGTTGCACATAAGGCAACCAAATCTTTCCGTCTGTTGTTACATTTTCAGGCATAAATGCTACAAGGTCTGGATAATCAGCAGCGTCAAGTTCTGCTTTACCATCGAGAGCATGCCAACCGTCAGGTATGTCTTTAAGCACACACAACTGAACATGTCCATCATGTGTTTCAACAGATATTTCCTGTCCGTTGAAATTGAACATAAATGGATTGTCTGAATGCACTTCACGGTCTTCAGGACTTGAATTATCCTGTAGGTGCCAGTACATTGTCTCACCAACTTTTACACTGGCAAACCGAATAGCATTCCATGTGCCACCTGACTTAGCAATCTTATCAGAACCCTCAATAGGTGCTTCATCAGTTTCTGGAATCTTCTGAACAAGTTCGTTGATAGCAGCAACTGTGCTAGACTTGTCAACTGTTTCAAGTGTAGCAGTGTCACCGACTTTGTTATCAATTCTTGTTTCAGCAGCTTTAGCACGCTCAATTTCTTCTTCAAGCTTGCTGTTAATCAGTTCTTCTGCTTCAGTAGCACGTGTTACTTCGTTGTCAATAGCAGTAGCAAGCGTGTTTTCAGCAGTGGTAGCACGCTGCTGTTCAGCTGTAACTGCTGCTTCAATCTTCTGGTCTGTCATCTCTTTGTTATAGATGACTTGATTACCAGCATAGTTTATTTCTCTAGGGTCAGCCATTAACTTGCCTCCTGTTGTTGCTGTTCTTGCTCAGGTTGAGCAGGTTGCTGAAGCTGAGCACTGGCCTGTTGAATCTTACCAGCAAGCCAGTTTCTGTATGTATCTCCAATGCTTTCAGGTATATCATCTTCTTTCTGAAGGTTACGTACCATAGCATCTTTGATAATCTGATTCTGCTCTTCCTTAGTCATTATGCACCTTCTTTCACAGTTCTCTGTGTCTGAATAATGTGATAATCTATCAGCGGATATTTGTTACCAATGATAGCAATAAGCTCAGTGAGAGCAGGGTCCACATCTGAACCGTCACAAGCATGGAAGCCATCAGGAACGTTAACTGCTACACCGTCGTCGTTAAACTTCGGCCAAGCACGAATTGTACCAACATCCTGCAGATAAACAATTCCATTAAATCGTGCTTCAAGAGCAGATATTCGGTCTTCAAGAGCGAAGTAATCTACATCATAAAGTACTTCAGTTGTTCCAGTTGGAGCAACATAACCTTCACCATTTATTGGATTGAAGTTAATGCCTGAGCCTTCAAACGGAATTGCGCTGAACAGTCCAGCATTGATGATACCTGATTCTTCCCACTGTCTCATCCACTCATCTGCTTGAATAGCAAGGTATACATGCTGTTTACCAGCTGATGTACCTTTAACAATCAAGAAGTGTACATTATGGAAATCAGCTTTGTCACAGTCAGTAGTAATACTGAGTTGTCCATCCTTGTAATCAACTACTTTTCCTTGAGCATCAAGGTCTGTTGTAATTGCGAAGTTTACGACTGCTGCAAATGAGTGCGTGTCTGTAAACCTGATATATGCAGTACCTGCACGGTCGTCAAGCATACCGAGCAAGTAGAATACTCCACGTTCGTTTGAACCACCAACTGTAGCACCAAACTGTTTGAAGTTAAACCTGATATTGTACTCAGTCATGATTTGAAGCAGTTCAACATACTCATCAGTAAAATCATTTGCTGAAAGACCTTTACCTACTTCTTTCTGAACATAGTTCTGAAGAGCAGTGTTGATTACTGCGACTGTAACAAGTTTAGCATCAGCATCTGTAAGTGCTACAGCGACATCTCTGCTTGCTGCTTCTTTAACAGAATCAAGAATGCTCTTGTAAGCGTTTGAGAAGTCGTTTGATGAGAAGCCCTGGCCAGCAACACCTTTAACAAAGTCTTTACAGAACTGGTAAACAGCATCACCAGTAACAAGACCTGCACTTCCAGAAGCAACATTACCAATGTCTTTTGAAGCAGTACCTTCATTGATTGCATCAAGTTTGTTCTTAAGAGCAGTGGTAAAGTCATTTGTTGAAAGACCTTTACCTGCTTCTTTCTGAACATAATTGTTGGAATCAAGCAGCTGTTTATATTCGTTGATGAGTTCCTGCCACATGTCTTTTGTTGGTCCGCATCCCTGTGGACCATTCCAGTTTGTAAATGAGCTCATGCTTTACTCCTGTACTTCAGCACCTTCGTCGCTGTCAGAACCTTCAGTCTCTTCAGTCTCTTCAGTCTCTTCAGTCTCTTCAGTCTCTTCAGTCTCTTCAGTCTCTTCAACCTGTACCATCTCATTTTCTGGCAGGTTCTTTTCAGAAATAAGTTTACCTGCTGAACCATCAGGCAGCAGAACATTCTTTGGAATACCAGAGCCAATGAGCATCTCACATTCCTCTTTTGAAATTACACCGAGCATAGCAAGGTCAATTGCCATACACTGATAAGCAGCTTCGCGTCGAATACCACGCATGCTTTTGTTGTTAAGTCTACATACTCCAAGCATTTTATTCCTCCATAGTTAGAAAGTCATATTGCGATGCATAAGGTCGTCTAGCAACAAGTTTCTTGTTGCTGTAAATCTCATGCTTATGATTCTTGAGGAAGTTCAAAGCTGCCTCATAATCATTCATCTGTATCAACCGCTTGTAAAGCGGTGCATGCTCAACAGATATTGCACCAGGTATACTGGCATTTGCAAAGTCCCTAAGCTCTGAAATTGTCCATGGCCTACCAACATATATAGCAGCATACTTAGTAGGTTTATTTGCTTTACGAATAACTGACTCCAAACGTAAGTAATCGTTCAAAGCAGTCTTATCACTAGCAAAAACGCTATGTGGTGTTACTGTAACACGCGCAGGGTTAGCAGATGCTTTTTGGTGATAAGTCTTGTAGCGCTTGTCTGCAAAATCTTCATTTAATGCATACTTATCCATTTCACTGAATACATAGTCCTGAATCTTTTGCATGTTCGGCTTACCATGTTTACCTTGAAGTTCTGGGTCTGTCTTAGCGCGTTCAAATGCTTTAGACCATAGTTCCTTCTTAGCATCTTCAGACAAGTTAATAACTCTGTTTTCAAGTTCTGCTTCACGCGCAGATTGCGCTTCGTTAAGAGCAAAAGACATACGCTGAGATAATTCCAAATATCTAGCATAGTCTTTAGGTCCAAGTATTTCTTCAAGACCTGGACCACCTTCGTTAGCAGTGGCATGGTTATCGTAGAAATCCATTTCAACACCACCAACCTCTTCTTCGTTAGCACCTCTGTCTTTATCGTATACTGTCTGCATTTGAATACCCATCATAGCCTGACCATGTTGTTCTTCTTGCCATCTAGCATATTCTTCTTCAGACAGTATAGCAGATACTTTTTCACCAGGCTTTAGCTCTCGGCCGTAGAATCTGTTACCGAGAACTTTTTTAATGTTCTCATCAGAAAGTACAACTGAGTATCTTTTGTTAGAACCAGTCAGCTTATATTTGCCTCTTGATTCATATTCAAAAGGATAGCGTGAACCATGTCGCTGCCCACGGATGCGCACTAAATCCCAGAAAACCATCCCTAATCTGTGTCGTGGTGAACCGTTTGGGTTTGTGCCACTAGTTGACTTTGTTTTAGCAAGATGAAGAAGTTCACCTGCTACAGCAGTCGGTACTCGGTAGAATAAGCAGATTGCTCCGTTAGAAGCAAATGTTACTCTCAGTACCTGTTGCACTTGAGCATAATCAATTTTAGCAATATGCCCGCAACCTTCCTGCTCAAAAATCGGACCATGTGATGGGTCGTTCTTGTCAAAAGCATTAAGTGCATAGTCAAGAGCGTCTTGGTCCGGCTCATCATGGCTATGAAAACCGATAGTGTCGTCATAGCCAAGGTTTTTGTATACTGTAACAACTCTACCATCAGGAGTGATACGGTTTACTTTTTTAACCGTACCACTCTTAATGCCTTTACCACGCCAGCCACGTTCACGTCTAGCATGCCAACCTGATGACAGGTCCCATTCCTCATTACCAGAACGTAATGCAGAACGCTGTCTACCTGTTTTAGTAGTTTCAGAAACTCCCCTATACCAGGGAGCTGGACCTGCATAGCTTGCCATGTTTTACTCCTTAGACTGTTGTGATGCCAAAGATTGGCTTGCGCAATTTTACGACTGTGTAGCAGTATGGATACTCTGTGAAGAGTGCACCCATTTCGTGCATTGCAACAGGCATCTTGTTCTGCGGGTGGCGGATATTGCTGCCGTTTGTGAACGAAGCAGTGCGACCATCGCGGAGTGTCGGTGAACCATAAGTGATTCGCTGACTGAGGTCGAGCTTAGCAAGGAGCTCATTCGGGATTGTGAGGTTCTCAATTGCTGGCGGCTTTGATTTGCCCCATGTTTCCTGAATGTATTTGTCAAGTTCGAATGTTGCGTTGTCCCAGCAGTTGTAAGACATGTCATTCTTTGGACCGATGATGATAACATCTGTTGGCATGTTAAGGTCTTCAACAACCTCGTTAACAACCTGGTTACCAATCTGGTAAGAAGTTGTCTTGATACCACGCTGGTAAACGATTGGACCTTCGATGAAGTTGTCACGGATAACTTTAACGTTCTCACCCTCTTCATAACCCATTTCAATGCGGGTAACAGGGTTCATCCAAACGCCAATGTCAGCATAAGGAACTGTTGATTTTGTCAAGAACGCACCACGCATGATAGCATCAATGATGTGCTCGTTTTCCTGCTGCATAACAAATCCACCAGCCTGCTCAGTGCTGTAGCGCAAGCGGTTAGACTGTCCACGAAATGGTCGGTCAAGACCAAGGCGTACTTCAAGATTTGAAGCAAGGTCGTTCGGGTCAGTGTACCAAGGAAGAATATCAGCAAGACCTTCCATAGCACCAACAACTGCGCCGTCACCATTTGTGTACTTCTGAGTACCACTGTAGTTGAACATTGAGTACTTACCAGCGTAAGGTCCATACTGAACGGTGATTGCTTCAGGTTCCCAAGAATCTTCAAAGATTGAAGAATTTGAGTTAACTTCACGGTTACCAGCAACTTCAAGGAATTCACCATCACACCAGTCAGAAACTGTTGTACCAACAGCAAGCAATGTGAGGTAGCCAGGCTGGTTCTCAAGGACAAGGTACATTTCAGAAACGTCTGCAACACCCCATGGACGATTTTCTTTTGTCTTGATGAGGTATTTACCAGCTTTGAAATTGCTGTTGTAAACGTTAATTGGCGTTTTGATTCGGAATGGAACACGTGTAGCACCTGTACCACCGATTGAAGCAGCAGTGAATACGTTTGGACAGAAGTAAACTGCTGTACCACCGCCAGATGTTACTGCGTGTACTGTGTTATCGTTGAACTGTGGAGATGTACCACCGCGGTAGTTTGAACCATCGAGGTAAGGAGCTGAAAGCTGGTGAACGACACCGAACTGACCATGAATTGCGAAGTTCTTGAAGAGTGAAGCAACGTTCATGCGGAGAGCATGCATACGTGTACTGAAGTCGTTATTGAATGAAGCCTGCTTCTCTTTTGTTTCAAGATTGAGCATCATGTCAATATCGAAACCGTCTGTGACAGTACCGTAAGTAGCATGGAATACACCATACTCAAGGTCGTTTGGATTGATAAGTCCAACATTCTCTTTGAAGACTTGTGAGTTCAAAGAACCACCAGTGTTTGTACCAGCAAGGAGCATACGGTACTCAAACTTGTCGTTGAACTTCCACTCACGCTTGTTAGAGCGAATCAGTCGAACAACGTCTGACTGACATGGAAACATACCGTTGATGAGATACTCAACGGCGAACACCTGCTTTGACAGGCTTTCAATTTGGTCTCTAGAAATAGGCATAAATATTTTCCTCCATTATGCTGTCTAGTTTTTATATTCAGGCTGCCATAGCAGGTGCCTTACCAACGTCTACTTGCTAAGTTTCTAGCAATGTCGTTTGTGAAATTATTGAAGTCTGGAGCAGGTTCACCTGGCTTCGCTCCACGCTTTTCAGCAGCTTTTTTACTGAACTCTGAAGAGCTCATGTCAGGATTAAGCATGAGGTCTTCTTCAAGTGTTGTATCACCAGCAAGTTCTGTACTTGGTTTTGATTCACCAGAAGCAAGAGCAAGCATTGCTTCTTCCTCAGGTGTTGTTTCACCTGCAAGGCCTTCATCATGCGGTTTGTCAGATGATTCACCGTCATTATCGTCGCCATCGTCCTGCTTAATGACTGTCACATCAGCATCACCGTCATCATCTTTATCAATGATTGTTTCACTTGTAACAGGATTGTCACCTGCTTCCTGCAAAGCATTGAGCGTATCAAAAATACTTTCATCGATACCTAAATCTTCAAGTGCTTTCTTTTCCCAAGCAGCGTATTCAGGTGTCACGTCTCCTGTATCGTCATCCCAAGGCTGTGAACCATCATACGCATCATTAAGATAGTCACTTAAATCATCGAAAAGGTTGCGTGCATCTTCAGCAGAAGTGTTATCTGAAACTTCATTTAATCTACGTAAAAGTTCTTTTTTTGATAACATATTAGTACCCCCTCATTGCAGCTTCAAGCATTTCTGCTGGAGGCTTGAAGCTATCTGATGAATTAGACTGCTTTTGCTTTTGCTTTTCTTTTTCTTTCATAGGACGTGTTTTGCCCCAGTTAGCTTTCATTCGCTCAATACGTTTTTTGCGAATGTCAGAAACAGCTTCTGTAGGTGGTATCTCCTCAGCAGGTGGTTCTGGTTGAACTTCCTCAGGAGGTACCTCTTCAGCAGGTGGTTCAGTAGGAGCAGGTGTTTCAACAGGTGGTTCAGCAGGTGGCTCACCACCTTTAAAGTTAAGCTGCTCTGTAAACTGCTGTTCAGCTGCTGGTTCTTCAAGTGCAGGAACTTCTTCAGGAGATGTAATCTCAAGATTTGGTTCAGCTGAAACACTTGCATCAGGATTCTCAGCAACTTGATTCTGAACTGCATCAGCAATTGTGTCGATTTTTTCTTGGTTTTGAACTGCAGCGTCTTGTACGTCTTTGAGCATGTCAAGAATCTCTGTACATTCAGTTCTGAGCTGGTCAAGAATTTCCTGTACAGCTTCATCAGCAGCTGAAGTATCAACGCCACGTGCGTCAAGTTCATTAAGAATAGCCATGCCAAGACCATGGTTATTAGAGAACCGGCCACCATAAGTGTCCATAAATTGTTTTTGTCTTGCAGCTTCTTTGTCACCATAGTAACCTTGTTCGAGCTGTGCAAGTCTGGCCATGAGTTCATCTGTTCCAGCCATTTTCAAACTCCTTAATGTATTTTCATTTTATTTATAAGATATAAAAATGTAAATGTACAATTTTATATCTTACCAACGTAAATCTTTAAGAGCACTTTTGATAGATTCAAGTTGATTATCTTGTGCTTTACCAAGATTATGAGCGGTATCGCCATGCTCACCGTCATTAGCATCAAAGTTAGCAATGGCTTGTTTAATACTTTCTCTAATCTCTTCATCACTTACAGGCTTACCACCTTTAATACAGTATGCTTTTGCTTCACGGTAAAGCAGTGGATGAGCAGCAGATGTTACTTGTCCAGGCTCAAAGTTGTCAAGCAAGTAGTGGTAGATATAATTATAGAGTGAGTAACTACCTTCTTGATTCTTGCGCTTTTCGTGGTCAAGTTCTTTTGTAGCATACATAATTTATTCCTTCACAATAAAATCTTTATAGAAATCCTCACCTCTTTTTCTATTGCCACTATTTAGACCATTATATTTTGGCTTAGTATCGTTCGAGTCAAATACTCTGCCAAGGTCATTAGCAGTAATTATTTTAGCAATGTCAGAAATATTTACATCTTTGTTTGTGCTATTTTTCTCATTTTCAAGATACTCACCAAAAGACTTATAATTATCATTGCTGTCACCTTTTTGTTTTTTGTTTTCTTCACGTCTGCGTCGTCTGTCACTTTCAAGTTCACTTGCAACAGAAAGAATCATACCACGTTCTTCTTCTGACGTGTCCTTGTTCTTAAGGTTATCCTTAAGAATCGGCTCAAACTTACGCCACAAACTATGCAGTACAGGGTCTACTCTGCCTGGTACATCAAACAAGTAGTCATGATATAATTTAATAGCTGTGTGCACATCACTGTTAAATTCAGTACTCTTATCTCCATTTATGATACTATGTAATGCAGTGATTACAGCTATAAGAAGAGCATCTGTGTCTTTGAAATTCTTGTACATGCCATCAGCATCTATACTATGCGTTATGTTATTGATTGTCATCTTATTCCTCCTATAGCCAATCAGTTATTGTAGCAGGATTAACGTTTCTCATACGTTCCCATGCTGATTTATCTTTCTTCAAGAACGCTTGAAATGCGAATTTTGCATCAGCAAGTTCGCTCTGAACTCCCATAATATTTGATTCATTAAGTGCTGAGAACTTTTCTGCAAGTCTAGCAACTAGATAACGGTAGACCTCTGGAGCAGGATATACAAGACGCGTATCTGGCGTCCAGCCAAGTTCCTTTACTCTTGGTTTAGTTTCCTCTCGAGCAACGTGTTTCACGCTGTCCATGTCAACAGGTTCCCATGCATCACTCTCTGTAGAGTATTTATACAAAGCGCCATCAATGTTTACTACGTCGTCGTCATCTGGGTCAGCAGGGTGTTCTGTTACCTCAGGCACTTTCTCATAGTTCCAGTCAGTAGCGTATCTGTTGTACCAGTAACCTTGTGATAACTTAAGCACTGTACCATCACTTGCTTTATATTCAAAGTAGTTCTCTACAAAGATAATACTGCCAACAATCTCTGGAAGTTTCTCAGTGTTAAGCAATTTAGTCTCAAGGTCGTTCCAGTCATTTACTATAACACCGAGACCTGTTTTGTCGTTGTAATTACACTCAAGATACTCAATGTTATCATTGCGACCAGTCCACTCAAACGGATTGTAATCTGTCCACTCAAAGTTCTTGTCAAAAAAACCTGACTTCCATTCACCAGTAATGCTATGCTGATAACTTACAAAGATATATGGATAATCACAAGTAATGAACTTAAGCTCCCACTTACCATCCTCATCAGATTCTTTAATAAGGTTATCTGTAATGTTAATAACCTGGTTATTCAGCTGATTACGGTGTTTAAGAATCCACTTGTTTATCTGAGCAATCTGTTCTTGCGGTGTTTCAATATTGTCAAATTCAACCTGCAAGTCATCAATAAATCCTTGCAGTTCCCAAAGATTATAAATCTTGTCGCGCTTAATGTCATGACCATCAGGGTAAATCTTCGGGTCACGATTGTGATGTGTAAAGAAAATCTGAGCAGGCTGAGGACAATACTCAAGGAATACTTTTCTATAACGTACATCAGGACAGAATAAGTCTGTACCTGAAATACGATAAGTGTAGCTTGCACGCTGGTCAGTTTCACCAGACTGTCTGAACACATCGCGTTGATAGTCAGTTGGACTTTGAGCAGAGTACACGATGATACTGTTCTTTACGAAAGGCGGAATCTTTGTTAGTTCGTCTTTAAGCTCAACAATAACACTGTAATACCCTGAATCAATCATACAAATCTGACTATAGATGTCGGACCATACATAGTTCAGAAAGTTTAAGCAATCAGAGAAAGTGTAACTATTAAGTGATTTGGTCTGAGCAAGACGCATAGCATCTTCAAGAGCATCAGACGCAAATGGGTTGATGTCAATCTGTAACACTATTTACCAATCTCCTTGGCCTGCTTTTTAGCTTTCTGTTTACTGCTTAAGCTTTGGTCCTGCTTAATAGCAGCAGCGTCCACATTAAGTCTTAAACGTTCATCTCTTAAAACGTCCTGCTCAGCACGTCTGTATGCTTCATAATCACTGAACCCTTTACGTTTGTACTCGTTTGTCTTAGCAATGATGACTTGCTCAAGCAGGTAGTCCTGAGTGTCTGGTGGCATAAAGCCGTCAAATACAGCTTGAGTAAGCATGCGGGCCATGGTCGGACGCTTAAGACTGAGTTCATAAATATAACGGCAAGTTTCTTCGCTGAAGTAGCGTCTGAAGTATGCATTGAATGTCGTAATATCTTTCATAAGGATATTAGACATTTCTTGCTGGCGTGTCCACTGACGCATAAGAATCTCAGCCTGATTACGCGTAATTTCTGTGTTGTACAATTGCTGGTAAAGCTGGATAAATGCATTGAGGTCTTTGTGATTGACAGCATCTTGAAGCTGTACGGCAAGTGTTTTCTGTGTAAGGTCAAGCTGTCTGTTACGCTGCATCTCGCGCATCTCTTCAGTTTCAATAGTAGGTTTCTGATACCCAATACCAAGATTCTTAACCCCACCGGTATGACTTGTACCAACAGAGAACATTTCTGATTCCGGTCTGTTATTATATGCATCTGCTTGACGCATAAGATTCAGAGTATGTGAGAATGTTTTACCGTTCAATGAACCAAACTGGCCACCAGTCTTAGCAATATTCTTTCCAGCGTTTGGGTCAAGGTCAGACTTACTCTTGTTATATTGTTCATTTGCTTTGCTATACATACGCGCCTGAGTTTTGTCTGTAGCGCTGTCAATTTCTTTGACACCTTTGTTTGCTTTATCTTCAACTTGAGACATTGTCTGCTTGTTGTCGATTGGCGGATTTTCCCAATGCTGTTGTTCGCTGTGCGGTTTATTATCTGGTTTGTTATCTGGTTTGTTATCTGGTTCATCACCAAATCTAAGTACTGGTTTAGTAGCCATTATTTTTTACCTCCAGCTTTGTTTGCACGAGACTGCATACCATTGAGGTAGTTATACAGAGAACCTGGTGCATTCAAGTACGAAGCAGCTTGCATTGCACGTGCAGCATCATCTCGTGCTTCATATACACCAAGTGTTTTGTCGATAAACTTACCAATGGCATCAGTAGCATGCTTAACATTTTCACCACGCCGCATCTTCTCTTGTGCCCACTGCTCAGCAGCGCGCTCACGAGCATTCTTGCCGTAAATCTCTTCTTGCTTAGCAGTTTTTGTTCCACGGCTTCCAGCAAGAATAGCAGATGCAAGTTTGTTAGCATCGTTAACAGCTTTGTTGCCAATGAAGTCTGTAGCAGATGACGCTGCAGCTCCAATGCCACGAATAACGTAATCAATAGGTTTACCAACCATAAGCTCACGAATATTCTTAGCTGTTACTTCAGGATTTACTTGCTGAATAGTTTCAAAGTTCTGAGCAAGGTCAATAAACTCACCAGCGTCCATGTCTGTCGGATTTTTCTGTCCAAAACCACGCAACAGCATTTTAGCAAGATTTGAGTCGCCGCCTTTCAACTTTTCCAAGAAGTTCTTACCTTGACTTGATGAAAGAAAGTTTACTGCAAGCATAATTACTTTAGCGTTCATAATCCAAGCTCCTTAAGTTTATCTGTAAGTTCCTGCATTTGACGCGCAAGGTCTCCAATTGCACCAGCGTTCATCATAGCAAGACGTGCTGTATCAACAGTCTTAACACCTTCAGGTGTTTCTTTTACACACGCAGGATTTACCATCTCAATATCCTGTGCCATAGGACCAATATGCTCTTCATCAGGGTCAATGCTTGAATCAATTTCAGTAGCTTCAGGCTTGTAAGTGTACAAGTAATTCCTGATATGTTCTGCATAGCCCTTGAGTACTGAACCATCTTCATCGTCATTCCAGTCATCGTCATTGAAGAAATCATACTCACGGTCGTTGTGAGTAAACTTGCCACCCATCTGTCTAGCAAGCCACATAAAGTCTTCTGGTGTAATGCCACGTCCTGAGTTGTAGTCGTCAAGAATATATTTCATGCGACAATCGGATAATGCTTTTACAACGTTCTTAATACGAACATCCGACCCAACCTTATCTGTTTCAGCTTTGTCGATAATTTCGTCACCAGTATCACCACGATTTACTTGCTCTCCGTTAGCACTAACACGACCAGAACCTTCTTGCCATGTTTTATAGAAGTCCTGCATACTTGGGTCCTGTGCCATTACCTGCTGTAACTTACCAACATCTTCATCAAATCCTTTTGGGCCAGCTTTATTTGCTGTATCTTGTGACATTGGCTTCCAACCTTTTGCCTCAGCAAATTTCTGAGCAGCACCACCATCTTTACCACCAGGCTGTGACCACTTAGAAGTTGGGTCATTACCATAAGTCATATAGTTCAAAACATTCTGCCATTTTGCACCGAAATCTTCAGGTTTTTCTTCAGCTGGCTCAGGTACTGTTTCAGCAGGTTTCTCAGGTTCTGGTTCAGCAGGTTTCTCAGGTTCTGGTTCAGCGGTTTCAACAGGCTCTTCTTTAGCACCTTCACCCATTGATAATCTTTCAGATGTATCAAGCCTGTTATCGAAGTCACGTGACTTGACTTTGAATTGTGTTTCCTGTCCAAAAGATTCTGTAGCACCTTGTTGTGCTGCATCTTCTTTTTCACGTTGTGCACTTGCAACATTACGCTGCTGGTCTTGCCTAGCAAGTTGTGACTGTACATCAGGTGTGTTTGTTTTACGCAAACGAGCTGCAGCATTACCAGCAGCGGCACCTGCATTAGCAACACGTTGTCTGTTTTCAGCGTCATTCTGCACTGAAGCAATTTTACCAGCCTCAGCAAATGCATTCTGATTAGCAATTTGCTGGTGTTGTTGTGCTTCCATTCCACGCTTAGCAGCTTCGTTAAGTTGGTTCTGTCCTTGTTCTTTTGCAGTCATAGCCGCAGCGTCAAGTGTATTACCACCAGGTCTATTCTTCAAACCAGCGCTAAGGTCTCGGTAAAAAGAAGCAGACAACCGTGAACCTTGCACAGTGTCTTTTACAGGGTTTGAACCACTATTTGCTGGTTTACTTGTATCAGCTGGTTTACTTGTATCAGCTGGTTTACTTGTATCAGCTGGTTTTTCAGTCTGTTCAGCTGATTTGTCTGTATTATCTGGCTGTTCAGGTTGTGTTTCAGGTTCAGCTGATTGCTCAGGCTGTTCAGGCTTACCTACGTTTTTGTATGACTGTTTTATTTTAGACAGTCCGTCTGTCTTTGCCTGTTTAGCTTGCTTTGTTGCTTCTTCAGCTTTTGCCATATTATCAATAGCACCTTTGATTTTTTCTTCATCACCAGTCCTCAAAGCTGCTTCATATTCCTGTTGAGCTTTTCTCTCAGCTTCTTTTGCGTTCTTAATATCTTCATTAAATGAGCCTTCAGCTACAGACATCTCATCTTTGATAGCTTTTCTACGAGCATCATTTTGAGACGACTGAAACTTAGCCTGTGCTTTTTCAGCAGGTGATTTGAACAGTGCCATAAATTACCTTCCAGAAGATACAATCTTAGCAATATTACTTACATCAACGCCTTTAGGCGGTACAAAACCTACATAGTCATTAAAGAACTTTGTATTACCATCATTACCAACAAATGTTGCACTACCAGCTTTATAAGCTCTATATGCATCTACATATTTCTGTTTATTTTCAAATTTATATTTTCTACCGTTCTTTATAGCCTGCGTGCGCGGTTGCTGTGCAGCAGACTTAACAGGGGCTGGAGTTACTGGTGCTGTAGGCTGTTCAGAAAGCTGCTTAATATAAGCATCTGTTTTTGCGCCAGCCTTGTAACCTGGTCTTGCTTTAAGCCAATCCTGTACTTTCTTAAGTGCAGCTGAATTTGCTGATTCTTTACCTGTAAGACCGAGGTCTTTGAGCATGTCATTAAACATAAGGTTTTGACGGCCAGCAGGTTGTGTTGCAGCAGGTTGTGTTGCAGCAGATTGTGTTGCAGCAGGTTGTGTTGCAGCAGGTTGTGTTGCAGCAGGTTGTGTTGCAGGTTGTACTGGTTTTTTAAGCAAGTAGTTTGCGCCATATTTGCCTAACAATTTCTGTAAGTCAATTACCTGTTTATTTGAGAGAACTGTTTCTGCAGATAGTCCCATAGCTTCAATCTCAGGCCATGCTGCGTCAAACAGCTTTCGTTTTTCTGCAGGTGAGACTGTTTTAAGACCGTTGTCAAGCCAACTCTGTATAACTGACTGCAGTGTTTGTGTAGCAGGTTTTGTGGTTGATTTACTTTGTTTGGCTGTTTGCTGAGTTATTTGTTTACCTTGCTCTGTAGCTTTTGCAAGTTCTGTTTTTCTATTTGCCATAAAAAATCCTCCAATTTATATTACATTTTAATATTAAACAGGTTAAATGTAAATGTATCATAATTCATTCAACTTTTGGACATCTAATTGTTGTGTAAGCTGTGATGTTCTCTTTGAAGTAACTATTTTACTTTCACACACAAGGCTTGAAATAGCAATGTACTGGTCAGACCAAATGAACAAGCGCTCACGGTTACCAGCGCCATTCTTACTCTGGAATCTGAAGCTATAGTAACCATAGTTACCAGTTCTTGTAAACAGTTCCTTTGTTAAGAACACGTGTGTTGGCCGTGACTTTACTTTACCACCAGGTGTCATCGTCTCAGCTGCAACGTTAACTACAGCATAATTATCGACACCATAAATCAAGTCCATTTCAATTGGCCAGCAGAATGTTATTTCCCATTCGTACAAGCAGTCATCTTCATTACTGCTTCCAAGTGGACTTGTTACAAGTACAAATGGATTATGTGTCCAACCATCTACACCTTGAACATCTGTAACAATATCTTGATAAACTTCAGGATATGTACGGTTAAAGCCGTACTTTTCACGTTTAAGCTTACCCCATTTACCAAGGTTATCTTTAATGCCTTCAAGCATATATTCAACAAATACACTACGGTTAATGATAACTCTGTTTGGTCCCTGATAAGCAAAACCACAAGGTAGTGACAAACACTTATACCAAGACCTGTCGTTGAATACTGTAGTAATTGGCACAGGCAACTCTCCTGATACCTGGTTCTTACTAAGCACTGGTACGATGACATTATCTGTTTCTGTGTCTTTGTCTTCAACTTCAGAATTTAATCGCTTGTATGTCATCAAGCACGGCATGACAACTTCCTGGTTTACAAAGTCCCAGTAACCTTTCTGAATATCTCTGAAGCGTTCCATCATATCCATTTTAACCAGAGTACTACCTGTGAATGTATAGTAACATCGTGTTGATTTACTATAAAAATATGCTTCAGTTGGTGTAGCACCAATAAACTTAAGGCCTAAACTTGGTACCAAGTCTGTTACAGTGTCAATACCATCCTGTGTCTGCACAGAACAGATATATTCTTCTGTAGCACGATAAACATTCTTACCAATTGTAAAATCAACGCTCAAAGGTGCTTTATACGCAGCCTGGTTATTTGCCAAGTCAACTACAAGACCTGTAACACCAGCTACTACAGCAAGTGGCACAGCAGTCATTGTCTTTACAGCAGCAGGTAATGTTGACACGTGCTCTGTGAATATTGGTATAGACCAACGTACGTTATCTTTATCTTCACCTATTGTACCAGCTTCAAGTCCTTTTTCTTTTGCAGCAATAGTCATGAGTGACCACAGCTTGTCAATACTTACTACGGCTTGTACAGGTTCAGATTCAAAGTTACCTTGCATTTCATTTGCTGGTATAATATTTGAACGCTTAAACCTATCATTTACCTGGATTGAATACCAGAATGATTGTCTATTTTTGTTCATACCTGGTGAACCAATTAAATCAACAAGTCTGTAAGATATACCATCAAAAGCATGATATAACTTGTTATCAAGTATAGTGTTATAACCAGTTGCATTAAAAGCAAGGGTGTTCGGTGTAATAGCCCAAGGTCTCATATATGCTTTTGACAAACCACGCTTTACCTCAACAGCAGTATATGGACAAGCAATACCACAGAAATCTGCACGTACAACCATGTTACTTGGTGGACAGTCAATTACTTTAGTATCTTGTACAGTTATCCACTGGGTAAGTCCATAGGTACAGTACATGCCAAGGTCCCATGTCTCGTCAATCTTATAGTCTTGCTGTAATGAAGGTGCAAATGCTGGCTCTGACACTGAAATATTTTCGTTCTTAAATGGTTGTTCAGGCAAGAATTTTGTTACACCTTCAATTTTAGCCATGTCATCAGGTAATGTACGTAGTTCACTATTACCATAGCAAGAAGCTTGGAAATGAGGTACACCGCCTTTTAATTTTGCAGCACGATAAATATATCCAGCTTTATCTGTTCTATCAGAATCAGTAAATGTATATCTACCACCATACCCTGCATCATAAAAATCTGACAAATCACCTTCAGCATCTGAATATTTAATTATGTGATAGTTAAGAGGTATTACTGCAATATAGTTAGTTATTTGAATTGTAAATGATTTTGACAAGTCAAGTGACAGTTTCCATGGTGTATTTCTAACGCCACTTTCAACCCATTCATCTGTGTATTTAAGCTCACCAGAGTTTACACCCCAGCATGGCCACATAAATACTTCATTCTTTTCACCATATTTATGTTTACCTTCGACTGACAAAGCGTGTCTACTTATATAACCGTCTTGGTTACACGTAACGCCATTAGCACAAAGTACATCAAAGAACTTGTCAATAAACTCAAGTGCTTTTTTCTGTGTAGCAATGAGATACTCAAGAGCAGTTGCTGATGCTGTTAAAGCTGTAGCTACTGCTGCGCCATAGTTAATAGCACATGGACCTGTAGCTCCTTCAAAGTTTTCAGCTAACTTACGTAAATTCTCAATCGCAATTTCTTCCAGAGCAATCTCAAGTTCAATTTGGTAAGACGTAAGTCCACGAATACACCAGTATAGCTGATATATCTTACCTTCAACTTGAAGTGATGTTACAGACTGAGCAACACAGTTAGCAACAAACTGGTGCTCTACGAAACCAGGACCTGCCATGACATGCTGCTGGTCAGATGTACTATAGAACAT